>Ga0123340_1004385_pt1 | contig 13377 bp, 4 predicted proteins | sample SirMexnodulemix_FD_89961 | JGI IMG/M metagenome (GOLD analysis project Ga0123340, IMG submission 89961) | Root nodule microbial communities of legume samples collected from Mexico - Siratro Mexico nodule mix | ecosystem: Host-associated > Plants > Roots > Nodule | place: Mexico: Nepantla... | reverse complement strand
ATTATTTATTTTCGCTTCATCAATAGATATTAAAAAAATTAAATTATAAGAAAACAAAATCATAGTACATTGTAAAAAGAAATTATAAAATGCTTAAGATTCAACTTTCATGTAAAAAATAATTTGACAGCAAAATAACAAAAAATCATAAGAGATTATTTGTTATAAAAAAAAGATGAAAATAATAATTTATAAATGTTAAGAATAATTTTAGTATTTTAAAAAATTATAAATACAGGTCATATAACTAATAAATACAATCTTATAAATATTAAGAAATATTTATATCTTTTTAACCAACTAATTAATTTATTATTATAACTAAATATTCAAAAACAATGTATTCAACTGAATTTTTAAAATTAATTATATCATTATTTCATCTCAAATTATAAATATCCTAACAGCAAAATATCTCATTTTAGAAAACTAATAAAAAATAAAATAACTATTAATATATAATTGATTGAAAAAGTAAAGATTTGTATTGTATAGGAAACAATTATGCACTATACAAATTGTGACCCACACTTATAATTTTCTAAAATATTAAAATTATCCTTGACATTTATAAATTATTATTTTTTATTCATTCTTTTTTCCTAATATCCATAATTTGATGAAGTTACAACAAATAATACAAAATCTTACTTTATTAATTTATTAATTTGATGAACTACCGAGAAAAAAAATAGAAAATAAAATCTTGTAGAGAGAATTTGAATTTATTGATTTGATGAACTACGGAGAACAAAACAAAAAATAGAACAAAAAGTAAAATTTTACTTTATTAATTTAAAATTAAAGGCGATATATATGAGAGAGAAAAAGAAAAAAAAATGAAATAGAAAGTAAAATTTTACTTTATTAATTTAAAATTAAAAGAGATATAAATGAGAAAGAATAAATATAACGCGTGATTCACGAGCGAATGTAAAAGAAAAAAAAATTATTTATTTAATAAATTTAAAAATAGAAACAACAAATATATTATTTAAAAATTAATAATTTGTTAAGTGCAAGAAGTAACTTATACTGTACAGGAAGCAACTGTCCCTTATAATTCACATGTGTTTTTTCAACATTTGGTGTAATTTTTCCACCTAATGCGTATTTTTTTTTAAAGATTAAGTCGGATCAAGACGGCAAGATTTTATTTAAAAAAAAAAAGTAAAAAGTTGAAGAGAAGAAAAAATGGTGAAGTAGAAAGATGATTTCGATTAATTTTAAATAAAATGGTGTCTCTACACAATTTTATTAGAAAGATATAGTATTGAAATTGTGTAAAGAATAGATTAGAGATCCCGCAAATTTAGTGAAAAAAATAACACTAAATTAATTAATTCTACATGGTGACTAGTAAAATAATTAATTAATTTACATTGATGAAGTAATTAATTAATGGTAAAATAATTAATTAATTTACATTTACGAAGTAATTAATTAATTTGATGCATTAATTCTTAGGCACATTCTATTTTTGACACTATTTGAACACTATTTCTTTTTATTTAAATATCATTGAAAAAAAAAAGTTGTTTATAATTTAGAAATTTGTTTATATAAACAAAAATTTATAATTTCTAAATTTACTTCTCAATTTTAAACTATTTAATGTAATATTTGTATTAAAATAATATATTTTTCATAAATAATTTTTATAACTAGTTTCTATTGAAAATACTCTTAACTTCTTTTTATTTACATTGCAAATTATTTCTTATGAGTATTATGGAGAGAACATTGAATATTTAATAGAGGAAAATGAGTTAAAATTTATTTAAAAAAATAATTGAATTATTTAAATTAAGCAAATTATTTTTATGAAGAGGTGTTTAAAAAGTGTTACAGTATTACTTTTAAAACAATTCATTGAGAAAAAAATTAAAATATACAAAAAAACCTAGTGATCCTAATACATTAAATTTAATTAACTTAAAAAAAGTGTTTAAAAATTGCTATAGTATTATTTTTAAAATAATTAACTGGCAAATTTTTAAATATACAAGAAAAATGGTGATCCTAATACATTCACTTTAATTAATCTCAAGCAGTAAAGTTAATAATGTGTATAATGTTTTTCATAACAGTTATACAAACTTTTGAAAATAATTCTTGGATAATTGTTAATACATATATCATTATAAAGGTATTTAACATTTACGATTCAAGATAAAATTATCATACAATTCAAATTAATAAAGATATATTGATATAAGTTGATTGTTGATATAAAATATTTTTAAAAAAATCAAGTTTTTCAATTAATAATGGTTCATGGGAGAAGTGTATGGGAAAAGTGTAGTTGAAATGACGAAGCGATGATGATTTAGATAGTAATCATCTTCATATGTGTAATTGTTTTATACATTTGTTATTTTTGGCATAAATTACAAAAACAATATTATAAACATATAAGTACAAAGGTGAATTTTTGTGATCTTATATTTAATCTATCACTCAATATGTTACATTCAGATAAGTATTAAAATATCAAAATTTGATGTTAGAACACATATCATTATCCAAAGTCGTAATAATAGATGTTAAATAAATTAACTTACAAATCTACTATTTGTTTAAAATAGGTAGGATGCTTCTTGTGCAAGAAACATAACAATGCAATAATGTGATTTTGGACAAATATAATCAATCATTGTCAATGAAGCTTGCATTTAAAAATTAGTTTTTACAATATATTTAAATAATTTATTTATAACTTATTCAATAAAAATGGATTTGCTCGTAGATGTATGAAGTAAAGTAAATTTTTTTATCCCTTTATAAAGGTATTAGTGATATACGTTTGTATTTATACTCTTTTGTCACTCATTGGATGAATGAGTTAAGGGTCTAAAAATCTATGTGTTACATTTCTCCTTATTCGAACATAAATCATATATGTACCTAATAAATTATTAATAAAATATATATAATAAATAACAAATAATATTGAATTACATGATATGTTTATCTCCTGATTGCGTGATGCAATTCCGTCAAATCAAACATGTGTATGTATAATTATACATTATTGGCCTTGTCATAAGTAGTGTCATCCAATGGTACCTATACGGGATTTACACTTATGACTATAACAACCTTCACCAATGCAATCATAGGATATCAATAGACAGTGTTTTCTTTTGCTCCATAGGCATGTTGGTTTAATGTTATTGTCTTATCTAGTAAGTATTACTTGTATGTGTAAATTAATTAAACATTGATTCATATTTATGTTTTGTACATACGTCATTGGAATTATGTTTTGTATTGAAATTATATTTCATATGATGCAAATGTTTTTTTTTTTATCAAACATATGACCATATTCCATTTGAGAAAATTGACTTTTATTATAGTTAAATAGTATATAAACTTTACTCACCATTCTTTATATTTCATGAAACTTTACTCACTATTTTTCATTAGTCTTTAAGTAACCTGAAATGAAGGTAGTGACACAAAATATCTACAATCAAATATGCATATAAAAATTAACACAAAAACAACTAATCAAAATATATAAAATATAGATTATAAGTCATAGACTAATCAATTAATAAAATATATTTAATACAATTAGTGTCAGTATAACTTTCACTAATTTTTATATAAAGTTTAGTATCACATAGAGAAACCTTTAAAATTTGAAAGGAATACTACACAAATTAATATATTATATCTTAAATAATAAAAAGAAAATCTTTTAATGAACAAGTCTATAAACTTTTAAGATGTCCATCTATAAATTATGAGTAAGGAAGTTCCTTGAATAGACATGTAAATTTGAGTTAGAGATATAAACTTACCTAATAATAAGTTACTCGTTTAAATATTAGAACAATTAATTAAATTATGATTTTCTTTTAACTAATCGAAAGGTGGTTGTGTGATGTATTGAGTGTAAATGGGAACATCATAATTAAGTAGAAGCAAAACTGCCAACAACAACCTCGGACCTCATCGATTACATATAAAGCTCCCAAATCCCAGCTTCAACCCACCAACTTCCGACGGACACTTGTTTCAATTCTAAATCTTTTACGCTGTCGTATAGAATGACGTAAACTCCATCAAAACAAAATATACTAAACCCTTGTACCTTATTCCTCCAAAATAAATATTTTTCAATTTTTTCTTTTCAGAGATTGAGTTAGATTCAATCAACTTTTTAGACAAAGGGCAATAATATAACCCTCACACTAAAAACTCCTAATCATTTATTAAACCACGTTAGTATGAGCTGATTGGTGATTCACTTGGGTGGAATTGTTCCTTTATAATTCTTTATCTTTCATACCAACACTACTCATCAAACTGGCTTGTATCTTGGCGCTTGCAAGGGCTAATAATTCTTAATTCTTATTCATTTTCACTGTTTCAAACACTCCCAAAAGGCCTTCTGAGCATCCATGAGTAACAGTACTTGCAAGCCAATCAGATCAAAGATTCTTGGTTTGAACTTTGATTGCATTTATTTTGCAATGTAAAATGACTCAATTGGTTTGAGAGCAGCAGCATCAGACCCCACTAACTTAGTCATAGGGTTAGCATTTGCAAATATTAAATTTGTTTCATATGTGGGTTTAGGGATCATTCTTTTTAACCATGGTATAAGTTACCATTCACCAGTGTTTCCATGATTGATTTTTGTTAGAAAAAAGTGATTAGTTAGTTTTAGTGAAATTGTTCTTTTTGATCTACAAAATTTGAATTTAAATCATAGTTTAAAGAGACTGAGAGTTAGTATCATTCAAACCAAACCAAAGACATGTTGATTAGGTTTATACTTCATTAAAGTATTATAAGTTGTTTATGAAGTATGAGGGGAAAATATATATGCAGTGAAGCTTAAAGCTTTTGTATACCCTCCTGGTTCAATAACATGCCACCACATGGTAAATTTATTAACTGGTAATAATATTAAAGTTCACTTTTATTAATTATAAGCTTGTAATTTTTTTACATTAACACATATTCATTAAATTAGTAAAATATATTTTTTAAAAAAAAGTTTAAAGAGTTAATTTACCGGAATTAATGGCATATATATCATTTAATAAATGGACTTTATGATATTTCTTTTATAAAATGAATCTGTACTATGCAAATATTAGAAGCCTTATTTAACTTTTACTTTTAAGACAAGCCAGAATAGAAATAAGAAAGTTTAAAAGTCATTACTTTTCATTATACAAAAATATTATAATAATACGTATACTCTCTAACATAGTATTTTTATTATTATTCAAATTCAAGACAAAGTAATTTGAGTTTTGCCTTTTATTTAATGAGTTATATATGCTCAGAATCTTTTTATTCTGTAAAAGAAAAGTTATTAAAAGATTGGGTTAACATATACATACTTGTTATAAAATTAACCATGATCTCTTGTATACACACCATTTTCCTTTTTAACATATCATGATTAGCAAAAAAAAAAATAAAAATTCTTTGAGTCAGAATTTAGACCAGAACATTTAGAGAATGAGTTGTTTAAATAGTGAGGTTTTCCATTTTATATATGGAACTCCCAAGAAAGTCTCAATTTAGATGGCATGAATTAATAGAAACAATTTTTATAATTCTCTAAGAAGTGATTACACTAATAGAACTCAGAAAAATCACTATTTAACCCAAAAAGTATAACTACATATTTTTTTTATCAGGGAATCTACTAACTCTATACTAATATTAGTATATAATCTGATCCCTAGGTTAAATTATTCTTTCAACACAATTACTTTATTTTTTAACAACAATTATCAATACAAAACTTAGAAGATCAGAACTTCTTTCTAGTCCTTTTCACTTATTCCATTAATAATTAAACACAAAAACATATCATGAAGTGAATTTTTTCTAACAATTGAATAAGAACATCTCTCTTTCAATCCCAAAAGCATCACTTTTTCACATGATACATGTCACAATAAACAATTGACAAGACACAGGTCACAACTTTAACTTTCATGTGTCACCGCAAGTGTGTTTGCCTAACACATGTATGCGTATTTGTCTATATATACAGCGGGATTGGATCTGGTCCTCGATTCTGAGTGGTATATTATAGTCAAAAGACTTTCTGGGGTACTGAGAAAAAATGGAAGATAGCTATGGAGGCAGTTCCTCCAAGGAAAACAGCAGCATCAAGGAACAAGACCGGTTGCTGCCAATAGCCAATGTTGGTCGGCTCATGAAGCAGATTTTGCCACAGAATGCCAAAATCTCGAAGGAAGCAAAAGAGACAATGCAAGAATGTGTGTCGGAGTTCATAAGCTTTGTGACAAGTGAGGCTTCGGAGAAGTGCAGAAAGGAGAGGAGAAAGACAGTGAATGGTGATGACATTTGCTGGGCATTGACCGCTCTAGGATTTGATGACTATGCTGCACCAATGAGAAGGTACTTGCATAGATATAGAGAGGTTGAGGTAGACCATAATAATAAGGCCAATCATCATCAAAGGGATCCATAATAGTCCTCAAGACAAGGATCAACTGTAACAAATTAAGGCCAGTTTCAGGTTTTCCAGATATGAAACATGTAATAAGTTTGTTTATCTTATAAATGGATTTGATTGAGCCAAGAAAATAGACTTTTTTCTTTTCTTGTCTTTATGGTTTCTGCAGGTTGAGAAATTTCATTAACTTCTGTCTGCAAATCAAATAACAAATTCAACATTCTGCACTCTCATCCCATGTATTGTTGTAACTAATTGATGATAACTTCATCCAGCATGTGCTTCTTACAAGAACCCTTGATTCAGGAATAGGAATATTCATCTTTCAAGCAATAAGCACCAGTTTGATCTGATAGAGAATCTTGGAACTGGCTAAATTTTTCATTTTTGGCTGGTTAATTTCCATGAATTTTCCCACATTTATAAGTTCTGTAAGTATAATCATGTTGGTGTTTGTTTTATCTCTGTGAACATTCTGGTTGATTATTTTGTGCTAATCTCAGAAGTCAGCATTGTCGTCGCCAAACACCCTAGCTTTTTAGGGTTTCTTCACATAATAGTGAATATACTAATTAGTACTGGTGTTTAATTTGCTTTTTCCAACTTTAGACTAAGGTTAGGGTTTCATTAAGTTGGGACCACAAATTCTACCCCACTTAATTATTATTCTATTTGTTATGATGTGGAATGTTAACATAACTGAAAACCACCATCTCCTCATAAACAATGGAGTTTATGGTGTTTAGTTGGATATATACACATGTACCATGTCGACCAACAAAAAAGAAATAAAAATTTTGTTTCGTACTTGTTGTTTTGTTCTTTCTATATTCAAGTGTTGCATTGAACCTACACTGTGACAGGAAATGAAGGACGAAAATCCAGAAAGCATGAACCAACCAGAATGATTGTGTAGGTTGAAAAATAATGGCAAGTTATGAAGAGCATATACATACATATAAAATATTATTATTGAATGAAGGACTCAGAGGTGTCCAATTAAATGGTGGAAGCATGAATTTACACTGTACTTACTCTTCCCTACATGGCAACTGTTACTGAATATATATGGTTATATAACAAGAACCAAGGTACTCTTTGCCATGGCCAATCATAACTCAACAAGTGTCTCTCACACAATTGGCAGCTTCAGAAAGTATGCAACATATTTAGCATCTTGCCGGTTGGACTAATGTGACTAGGTTAAGTGTGCCAATGTAATTAATTAGGTTAAAAAGTATAAATTATTAATAGTTAATGGGAGCTTTCAAGATAAGACAAGTATATATTTCATATTAATGACTCTATAAACAAACTTAGACTATGACACTATTTTTAATCCATGATTGTAAGATAATAAGTTTGATATATTATTCTTCTTTTACTTAGTTCTATCAAAAGTGTAATTCAACTCTTAGCACAAGGCAATGAAAACTCCTTACATGACTCATTTCTACCAAACTCCTTATATTTATCTCTTACAATTTGCATTAATAATAACAACAAAAATTCATTTCATTGCCATAGGTAACTTCTTTTAGTGATGCAGTGCATTTTATGTAGGAGCTTTGGAAAAGTGGGAGTGAAAGTAAACTACATTTTGTCCTGGTTAATTTTAGGTAATAAGGTTGAAATATTTATACATCCTGAAAAGTCAATTTTTTTCATTGGTAGAAAAAAAAAAATCTATAAGTAATTCTCATAAAAATGTCACTGAACTCTAAAACTAGCGAGAAGAAATTATTTGTTATCATTTAATAGTTAGTCACTAGTTCAGTCATTTTTAATAGTTTTTATATAATTGTACTAATTCAACTAATAATATTCCTAATTTAAATCCTCTAACCATATTATAATAACTATCATATATATATGTGTGTGTGTGTTAAGTTTGTTAAATTTTAGATGCAAAGTCATTCAATGATATATGAGTAATTCATAATGTAAAATTTATTAAGTTTTCTAAAACTTCTCCTAGTCATCTCTTATTTTTCAATTGAAAAATTAGTGGTTATCGATCTGACTCTAACAGGTTGAGAAGGATCAGTTTATTAACACTGTTCTCTTAGCCATGGCAACCTTTGAGAAGTCACGGGCAAATATAACAATATATATATATATATATATATATATATATATATGAGATAAGCATTCAGCAGCCCCATTATAACCCTATATATTGCATGGTGTTGATTACATCATAGCCCAATTCATATATAAAATTTATATATGTGGCTATAATGGACATTTTTTAACTGTTTTCTATTACATTTGATTCATTTGAGGCCTAACAAACTAATTGTTAATCACCACGCAGACATTACATACTCCATATGATAGCCTTAATTATATTTTTAGTTTTTAAAATCTCAAAAAACTTTTATTTTATTTTATTTTAATTTTTTATTTAATTTCTAAATATTATATTTGAAAATTTAGAACCATTTTTAAAAAAATTATGAAACTAAAATATTTATAAAAAAAATTTAGAGCCTAAAACCGATTTTCAAAACTAATATGATAATTAAACCACACATATAACATGCTAATTACATAAATATTGTCTTTTTACATGAGACTTTGCAGATTTTGTATTGAGGCTATATTTGATAGGTTGAAATAAACTTTAGATAATGAAATATTTAAATAATAAGACTATCACAAAGTTGTTTATATGAGATATTTAAAAAAAATTATTATTTTAATGTTAATACTGAGTTGTTTAAACTTTGAAATTTATAAAGTAAAGGAAGTGCTTATATAACTTTTTTTTTATTTTATAAATAATTTTTTTAAATAAATCAGATTTAAGAATTATCAAGTGAATTCTAAGCCTAATTCAATTTTACAAAACCGGTTTATAAGATGAAGTTTGCACTCACTTAAACTATTAAAAAGTCTCGTCTCTAGGCGATGTGAGATCTCTAACACACCTCCTCACGTCAAGACTTCTAAACTCAAGCGTGAAACTTATATATAATGGTGATTCGATAGCGGCTTGATAGACCTAACAACCTTGCTAGGATAGACTCTGATACCATATCAAAACTGGACTTTGCCTAAATCAACCTTACAAAACCAGCTTGTAAGGTGATATTTGTACCTACAAACTATTGAAAAGAACTTGAGTGTAAAACTTATATGTAAGGGTGATCCGATAGTGGGTGGACTGATAGGCCCAACAATCTTGGTAGGATAGGCTCTGATACCATCACAAAAGTAGACTTTAAGCCTAACTCAACCATACAAACAAAACTGGCTTATAAGGTGAGGTTTGCATCTACTTATAAATTATTGAAAAACCTCATCTCTAGGCGATGTAAGATCTCTAAAACACCTTCCTCACGTCGAGACTCCTCAACTCAAGCATAAAACTTATATGTAAGGGTGGTATCGTAGTGGCCCGATAGGCCCAACAACCTTGGTAGGATAAACTCTAATATAGCTTGTAAAGTTGAGCTAGACTTAAAATTCCCTTATTATAAGAATTATATTAAAATAATATTTTTATTTATTAGAACTATAATAAGCAATTCATATGGTAGATAAGGTATTTTCTTGATTAATATCATGATTAAGTTTCACATACTTATCCATATCAAATTGTCGCCAAGGAACATTGGTAAAAAATAAAATTTAAATTATAAAGAATAATCTAACATGAATAATTTCAATTAACTTCTTTAATTTCTATAATTTTTGGTGAGGTTATGCGTAAAAACTGTATATGCATAAATACTTACAATAAATTAAAAAAATCATTTAAATAAAATTAGTTATAAAGTATAAATGTAACTAAAATTAAACATTATAAATTAGACAATAAATTAAAATTTAATTGAGGACATAATTTTTTTTATAAAGTATTAATGTAAAAGAAAATTAAACAATACCAATTACTACTATATGAATAATAGTTTGATTAAATGATACAATGATTTTATCATTGATATATTTATAAGATTGAAAATATAATAATGAATGAGTTACATGAGCATTGACACCTGAATCAATAATCCAATTATCTTTAAAGAAGTAATTAATAAATATGACAAAAAAATCTAAATCATTAGAAGAAAGACTAGTATCTAGAGTAGACATAATCATGCCAGTGAAAGCAATTGACTTTGACATTTGGTTTTCGACCCTAGATGAGATTCAACAATTATTAGTATTGTTGAAATGTAAGTTGAAAGAAAAAATCCTTTTGGGTGTCCTTGGAGACAACCTGAGTAAAAACTTGATTAACAAATGTAACCAACCAACCAACCTACAACATTGATTTTTGGTATGAACGCTAATTCTACAATGAACACACGAATGTACCTTTCTTGTTCTTAAAATTGAAACCATTATTGACTTTGAAAATATGGGAAGATTTAGTTTTGGCTAAACTCTCAATCTCCTTCTACTTCTCTTTTTTAATAATAATAGAGAATGTCTTGGTGATTAAGGAAAAATAATCCATTCAAAATTTGACCTCTGATAGAAGAATAGGCTTCATTAGGACCCATAAAAAGGTGCATAAGATGTTCCAATTGAATAGTCACACCATGGTTGAATGTCATTGCAAGTATACCCATGAGCAACTAAGATGAGATTGACATGGATCACTGTTGAAAAAAAAAACAAGATCATATTTACGATAACAAAAATTAATGGTACGCTGCATTGTTCAAAATACTCTTAGATATCACTCAAACTTTATTTAGCTCAAGAACAATATAAAACACTCATTTACTTGTATGTCTTTTAAAAGGGAATTCAAGAGACATGATACAACATTGTTGTCATTGTAAAGTCAAAGATATGGTAAATCCAATAGATTCTAGAATGGAACCTCTACAAAACCATAATTGTTTATCTAAATTATAATTACTTCACATATAATAAATTGAATTATTGGAAGGATAGAAGTAGAGATGACTTATCCATAAAATAAAAATAATAAAATATAGAAATATATGAAAAAAAATACTAATAATGCTAAAGAATTTTTAAAAAAATAATACACAATATTTAATGATATATTGCAAAATAAATATTTCAATCAACCCTCGGTTGATTTTCACATATGACATAACCATTTTGTCATATTTCCATCAACAATACTTAATAATCATTTGGAGCCATCTCAAAATAATATTAAAAAACCAAGCATAAAAGAATCACTAAAAGGGGATGTAGGAAAATACTTAGGGTTACTTTTTTTCACCTTTTAATGAAGTTGTAAATAAAAGAGAACATTACCTCGTCGAAAATTTCTTCCAAAAATGCTGCAATGGTGATTTCAACTTCAATTATGTATGGAGTATAGTGTACTTTTCCTTCAACTACTATTTTTTCATGTTGTTATTTGGTTTTTTATTCACTAAATAAAGACTAACCCAGTTTTTAGTACATTAAACTGCTATTAGTATAAGACGATTAATCATTTTGTTAATTTATCGAGTTTTAAAAAAACTATTTTAAGTTTTATCTTTATGCAATTGTTTCTTATATTAAGATTGCATTTATTTAATACTAAGCTTATAATTTGACAATTATGTGGATCATTTACTCTTAGCAAGATGGGCTTCCTATCCATATTGACTTCCTGCACTTCCATAATTTTAACATATTCTCATTTTAACCTTGAAAAAAGGCAAAAATAACCTTAACTATGGAAACTGAGATTTTTTTTTCACTTTGCGAGTTACACAAACCGTAATACAATTAAAAAATAAATACATTGCGGATTGTACAACCCGTAATTTCATGTTCTGCACCTTTCACGTTACGAGTTGTACAACCCGCAATATAAAACTTTTTCTAAATACATTGCGGGTTGTACAACCCGCAATACAAATTTTTTTTTTAAATACATTGCGGGTTGTACAACCCCGCAATGTATTTAAAAACAATTTGTGCAATGTATTTAAAAAAAAATTTGTATTGCGGGTTGTACAACTCGCAATGTATTTAAAAAAAATTTGTATTGCGGGTTGTACAACCCGTAATGTATTTAAAAAAAGTTTTATATTACAGGTTGTACAACCCGCAATGTATTTAAAAAAACTTTTATATTGCGGGTTGTACAACCCGCAATGTATTTGAAAAAAATTGTATTGCAGTTTGTACAACCCGCAATGTATTCAATGTATTTAGTTTTTAATTGTATTGCGGTTTGTACAACTCGCAAAGTAAAAAAAAAATGAATGACAGTTATCATGAATAAAGACTATTTTCGTATTTTTCTCAAGACTAAAATGAGAATATGCTAAAATTATGGAGGTGCAGGAAGTCACCATGGAGGTGCAGGAAGAATCAGTCCTGCTTTCCCTGCCCAAATACAGATTTCGGGCAGCACTAGGCCCAAGAACAAAAAATGTGTTTCAATTTTTTTCATTAAATAAATTTAATTACTAATTAATCCTATTTTTTTTATAAAAACATTTAAATATCAGATTTGTTGTGTTCAAATCCCTGTGAGATAGTTTTATATAAAATTTAAGAATGAGTTTTCATACTTTTGTATAATTTTGAACTAAAAGTTTAACTTAAAAATTACTAATAAGCCAATTTTACTTTTAATTAATTTTAAAATAATTAAAACAATTAATAAAATATTTATTTACCCGGAAATAAATTATAGATAATTTTCTACGACTTTTAGATGTTGAACAAAAAAGGTTGAAACCCAAGGTGAGAATTGGATAAAAAAAAAAAAACTTTTATCAAAAGTATGCAAATTTTTGAGAGCAAATTTAAAGGCTAAAGCATGAACTTTGATGACCTACCTGAGTTAGCAGTTGAAAGAATTATTTCCGTTTGGATATTAAAACTCATTGTAAAATATTTATAAGAAGTGGATATAATATGGGACAAAATTATTTTAAGAATTGAAATACAATATGTAGTATATTGTTTAAGGT
>Ga0123340_1004383_pt1 | contig 13377 bp, 9 predicted proteins | sample SirMexnodulemix_FD_89961 | JGI IMG/M metagenome (GOLD analysis project Ga0123340, IMG submission 89961) | Root nodule microbial communities of legume samples collected from Mexico - Siratro Mexico nodule mix | ecosystem: Host-associated > Plants > Roots > Nodule | place: Mexico: Nepantla... | reverse complement strand
ATATATATCACATCCTTATGTATAAAATTAAAATTAAGTTTATTAATACAACTTAAATTTAAAATATATGTATATAAATTACTTTTAATTTATTTTAAAACAAATTAAAAAAGACGCAAAAAGAGGACAAAAATTAAACCAAAAAATTACAGGCTCTTTGAAAAAAAATGTTAGCTACATAAGTTTATTAGATAATACACACAAAAAAAAAATCCATTTGACAATCCTGAATATAATTTATATTCTTTCATAATTTTTTAAATATTTTCCATAAATTCAATAAAAATGACACCATTTTAAGGTTTTGAGCCACACGAGTTACTTTCTTTCACCAAATTTTTCTTCCAAAACTGCAAATGCTTATTCATGAATATATCTTGCATAGTCATAATTTTTTTTTTCTTTTTGGTAAATATTTAAAAAATAAATTTGTAATTATTTAATAAATTCTTGCAGTTTTGCATACTGTGTTTCTAACAACTCACTCAACTCACTGTCTCAAAGTTGAGGAAGTAAGGCAGTGTTGTCGTTGTGGATTTTATTGCTATAAATTGTGATAATCCAAAGATTGTTCTAGAAGATACCAGAAAGAGGGAAACATGGTGGTGTTATCGTCGGAGGATGAATCCGAGGAGGAGCCCGGCGAGGTTATCGAATCGGCGCCGCCGCAGAAGGTGGGCGAAGAGAGGCAACTCAGAGGTCTCAAGAAGAAGCTTCTCAGACAGGGACACGGTTGGGAAACCCCAAACTTCAACGACGTTGTAACAGGTTAGTCACCACCACCAACCACCGTGGCTCTAATTTTTTACATTCCATCGATATAATTTGGTTATCAATGCAGTTCGTCGTGTTGGAACATTGCTCGATGGAACGGCGTTGGGTTCTTCCACTGGGACGGATGGACCCTTGACGTTCACTCTTGGCAATGGTGAGGTTCCTGGGTTGGACCGTGGGATTACGGGTATGAAGAAAGGGGAGGTGGCATTGTTCACATTACCTGCAGATGGTGAAGGTGACTCGGTTCTGCAGTTTGAGGTGGAACTCCTTTCTTGGATCAGAGTGGTGGATGTGTGCAAAGATGGTGGAGTTCTCAAGAAAATTATGGAGAAGGGGAGTGGGAATGACCGCCCTGCTGATCTCGATGAAGTGCTTGGTAGTGTTCTGCCACTTCCTTGTGCCTGTTTATGCTTCTTTCTTTTTCCTTGCATCAATTGAAAATATCACCAAGTAGAGATTTGTATGTTAGAATTTGATTATCTCAGCCACTGATTCATGTTCGAGTATGATTGTTTCTTGTGGAGGATACCAAAAAGAACAATTTGACTTCCATATTTTTTTGGTATACAGATTTTCACAGTATTAACTTCGCCTTAGATAAGTAGTTATTTCAAAAAGGCAATAATCTTATCGCATGCAGTGATCCATGATCGGATGGCAGTGTTAAAAATGTTTACAATAATAGGGCATTTTAATTAAGTTCATGCAGTTGTACATTTTTATGTTTTTGTAGCTGTGTTGCTCTTGGCATGCTTTATGAATGAAGATTTTGTCAGCTTATTGGTTTGTGTTGGATATTTTGCCACTGCAGTGAAGTATCAGGTGGCACTAGTTGATGGCTCTGTTGTTGAAGAGACACCTGAAGGAGGAGTTGAGTTTTATGTGAAGGATGGTATGTTGTTGAAGTTGCTCTCTCTCTTATTGACTTCATGTAATGGGGGGTATAGTTTCATTTTTCATCTCACAGTTTGTTTGACCAATTATGGTGCTGGTTGAAGGTCATCTTTTTCCGATTTTGCCGAAAGTGATCATGACTATGACGAGGGGAGAGAAGGCTGAATTAATCGTCCAACCTCAGTGTATGTTTTATTTCCTCTTATATGCCTACAATATTCATATTTTTTGGCTTTTCTGGTAATGAAATGAATGGTTTATTGTATTGGCCTATATTTCCTCATTTTGTTGAGTTGGGACACATGAAACTTTGGTCTCAAAATAGGAGTGATTGATGTAACCTCTACAGTCCATTGAAATGTTTATGCTTCTCTCCTACTCAGTTTCTGTTTGCTAGCACTTTGGTCACTTTACCATAATATTCCTTGATAAATAGACCTATCTAGGGAACTACCAACTTCCAACATTTGGCATAATTATTTTCTATAAAGTGGGGTTCATTCCCGTTTAATTTTTACTGCTTCTTTCGAGTTCTGCTTGGAATTATGCTTTTATTTATTACCTTGAGGGGTCTTGCAGTCCGATATTTCAGATGATTAATTTGGAATTTTTATATGGTTATTGCAGATGCCTTTGGAGAGACTGGAAGAGAAGCTGGAAGTGGGCACTGTTCTATCCCTCCAAATTCAGTACTGCATGTTAATATTGAATTGGTGTCCTTCAAGCCTGTCATTAATGTTACTGGTGACTCCAAGGTGCTTAAAAAGATTTTGAAAGAAGGGGAGGGTGCTTTCACAGCCAATGAGGGTGCAAATGTTACTGGTAAGAATTTAAGAAAACAACACAATCAAGCTCAATAAGCTCAACCGCTAGAATTGTGAGGATAAGGATTATTGTCATATGATGTGAGAGGAAATTTCAAATCTTTTGTCGTGGTCAGATTATTATCTATATTGTTAGACTCTTGTGTGACTGTAATTTTTCTATTTCCGATTTCCTGCATCTCCTTCAATGTTAAATTGTTGACATATAAGTCATAAATCACATAATCTAATGTTATTGAATTATGATTCTAGTTTTAAATTGAAATACAATAATTTACCAAAAATTGTGATGAAAGAATAATTCAGTTCATACACCTTCTATACTAAAATAATGTGTTGTGGTTGGCTAGTTTCGTGTTATTATTCCCAAATCTAGTGTCACTTTAAGTTATTGGGGACAGGAGTTAATGTTCTTTTTACCATGTTATTTGCCCATTCAATTCAAAATTTAAAGGAAAGGAAGAAGGCCCAGTTGAATAATTGCTTTTGATGAAATTCCTATTGCAGTCAGCTTCACAGCTATGCTAGAAGATGGCACTGTATTTGAGAAAAGGGGAACTGGTGAAGAACAACCATTGGAATTCAGAACCGATGAGGGTGATGTTTTTCTTATCCTATTTTAGCTATACGCTCTTTTGTACGTTGTTTGTTATATATATGAAAATATCTTATCATAACTTGGAATATCTTAGATTATGCTCTAGGGTTAGTTTCTTAATTTCCTCTTCATTTCTTAAGATTGGATATCTATTCATTATTTATTCCCTAATCAGTTAATATAATGATTAGGATACACAAGGGTGAGTGATCAAATTTTTATGAAAATATCAAACATATCAAGACAATGTATGACAATCTCAATTAGTATTAATTCTTTTATCTCTCTTATGCCCCATAATTTCAATACATACATTTTCCTTGCTTGGGGATGAACTAAGGATTATTTAGTGTTATGACATCTAGGAAGTGATGATAATAGTGTTTTGACTTTGTTGTCTGTAGAACAAGTAATTGCTGGTCTAGATCGAGCTGTGGCAACTATGAAGAAGGGCGAGAGGGCCATTGTTTCCATACATCCTGAGTATGCATTTGGAAATGTTGAAGTTAGACGAGATCTTGCTGTTGTTCCACCAGGCTCGAATGTAGTCTATGAGGTTGAGATGATGAATTTTATCAAGGTAAAAGGAAAAAAATCTTCACCTTGTAAATTTGAAAATTTGAAGGTATTTGTTTTTCCAATAACTATGATGGCAACTTGTATCATTTAGCGAAAGAGTGGAGAAAACCAAAATGACTTGCTGTATGATTTGGTTTCTCTTGCTTTGTATAGTTTGTTTGTTCGTTAGACACATGTCTGTATGGTTTTTTATGCAGCATTGCTTTCAATACTTCTAACTTTTGTTTGATTTAAAGGAGAAAGCACCATGGGAATTGAATAACAAGGAGAAAATTGAGGTTGCTGGGAGGAAGAAAGAAGAAGGAAATATACTATTTAAAGGTGGCAATTACCTGCGAGCAGAGAAGAAGTATGAACAGGTAAATCCTTTACTTGCATTGGTTTTGGGTTTCAAGTTTCATTAAGATTCCTTTAGTTTGTGACATCTGCCAAATCATGATACTTTTGTTCTCTCTCAGGCGGTTGATTTTCTTAGTGACGATGCATCCTTTGGGTTTGATGAGCAAAAGCAAGCTGACGCACTGAGAGTGTCATGCTGGTTGAATGGTGCAGCTTGTAGCCTTAAACTTAACGACTTTGGCGAAGCAATCAAGCTATGTTCACAGGTAACGGTCAATTAAGTCATGCATATGATTTGAACCATATAGAAATACTGACACAGTTATAGAACAGCGAAAAAACTAAACTACATACTCCCGTGTCATAAAAAAAACTAACATACACCGGTGTCATCAAGCTTCTCGACATGTGAAAGTATGGGAGAGGGTCATTGTACCCCATCTTTGCATATACCCATAGATGTTATTTCCATATTTGATCCTGTGATCCATAGGTCGCTAAGGCACAAGAACTTTGCCATGTTTCAAGGCTTGCTCTCTAAACATATAGAAGTTAAGTAAGTGGAAAATTTTTTACATACTACAGAGCGCTAACAAGGAAAGAAGTGGGATGTATCATCTCATCATTCAACTTTTAAGATATAGGCTTGGGTTATAGGAGTAGCTATTACATTGAATTGCTTACTCTTTTCTCAGGTGCTTGATGTTGAATTTTGCAACGTGAAAGCTTTGTACAGACGAGCACAAGCATATATAGAAACTGGAGACTTCCTATTAGCAGATGTAGACATCAAGAAAGCTCTTGTGGTGGACCCACAAAACTGGTACTTAACTTGAAAGGGTTGATTCTCAAAAGAGAACTCACTGCTAGATTAAAATGCATGTCTCATTACAGAAACATGTTTTTTCATTTTTCAGGGAGGTAAAGGTAATTCAGAAGAAATTGAAACAACTTCAAGCTGACAAAGACAAAAAAGATGCTAAGCTGTACGAAAACTTGTTTGCGCGTAAAACAAAGGACTCGTCTATGGCTACAAAGGTGAATATTGTTTAGACTTAATGCCTCATTTCTGCTTGTGTATTTGAATTGAGGAATTCTCTTGACTTAAGTGGATTTTTCATCAATGGCCGAAGCTTAACTAGGAGAGGATCTATTTTAGCTCCCTAGGCTCACATTTTCTATTGTGGACATTTCTTTGTATCTAATGATTGCTTGGGAATCTATGAAACTATAATCGGTGCTACCGAAACATGGATTTTCCTAGTCTGGCTTCATGCCTTGATGATGCAATGGATAAAGAAAGATTTCAACAATAATTTATATGCTGTCACATTAGGAATTGTTTATCATTTCTTCCCTTTTTCATTTTGTAGTTCTTAATTTTTGTGGCTTGTTATTATAAGCACCCAATGTTCTTGCTTCCACATAAATTGTATTTGTAAATAAAACTCTTATTCTTCTGAAACAGAGATTGAAAGTTGAGAAAGACGAGAGGGAAAACGAAGATGATGCAAGAATGGAAGAGGATACGGTTGCTGATAGCGCAGTGATTTAACAGTTAGTTTATTGTTGTCGAACTGTATAGATTATAGTGTAAAGCTTCCATTAGCAAAAATGTACTGTAGAAGGTGGAATTTGCAAATTTAATTGGAATGATAATCTACATGTTCCAATTAAATACATTAATTATACCATCAATTTATAACCTTGCCATATTTCAGATGAACATTATACCAATTCTCATCCAAATCTTGTTTATTTGTTGAAGGATTTATTCTTAAATGTCATTAGTTGGCTAACTAAAGAAGGGTTATTATTGATACAGGTTGGTGCTAACTTCTCTTTGGTTGGTATAGATTAGCAGAAGACAGTGTTTTTCCTTTGCATGGTTTAACTCGACAGTTACACTGAGGGACTAAATAAGCTGAATTAGATAGAATCTGTATCTACTTACAAAATTATTTAAATTAAAGATAAGAGAAAATGAAGGAAAAATATAAATTAAAAGTAGATTTTATTATATTTCATTCAATCTACAAGAAAATTATTAAGATATGAAAAGAAAAGTAAAATTAGACTGGATTGGCAGCTCTTTCAAGTTGCTGTTGGTGAATATATATTATTTAACATGCCTAATTTGCTTCCATGGAATTCAAAGTTGGGTACTAATATAATCCTCACATTAGAGGAAATTTTAAGATTTCAAAACATTTAAAATGTTTGAAATTTTAATTACCTTCAATTATTTTTTTCTTAATTTTGTAGTATTTTTTCTTGAAAAATAAATTCATTTAAAAAAAAAAATAAAACTCTTATAGTGTGTTTGGTCTATTATTTTAGCTTCTCTCCTTAAAAGATAAGCTGAACCAAACACTTACTGTAAAATGCTCTTAAAAAATGAACAACTTTTTTATAGAACAAAATTCGAAATCCGATAGATTTGGAAAAAAAGCTATATTTGCAAAGACTTCAAATATATTTCAGCATAAATAATTAATTTTATTTAAAAAAAAAATTATTAAGTCTATATTTGAAGAGAAATGAATTATATTTTTACTTAAAATAAGTTAAATAATTTTTATTTTTTAAAAAAATATCAAGTCAAGATTTGAAGAGAAGCCAAACTAATCAAAATAGACTATTTAAGGAAAGATAGTACAGTTTTTAAAAAAGCATTGGAAAATTCAGTAAGTGTGATATTCTGGAACTTTAATGTATTATCGAAATTTTTAAGAGAATGAAGTCCAAACACATGTACATTCGATAAAAGAAAATTTAATGTTAAAATAAATTTGTAAAATTTTACAGCATTAACATATTAATAGTTTAAGTAATATTTATTATGAGTTTTTTTTTTTCCTTCTATGAACATAATTCTCTTATGTTTTAAAGTTTATCTTCAAATTAATCTAACTCCCCAAGGAAGCAAGTAGAATATAATAAAAAAAAATTTCTTCAAATATCAAACATGGATACTATCCGAACAACCCGATATTATATTCAACATATTAAATAAAATTAGATTTAAATGTTAAGTGCCAATACATTAATTGTTATAAATAGTATATATATAATGAGATTATATAATCTTATTTTTATTTAACTCAATTTCCTCAGGAAGATAGATAGATAAAAAAACTAACATTATAAGAAAACAAATATGATGAATAATGGGTTATAATATAATCTAATAATTATTTTATCTTATCATATCATTACCATCAAACAAATTATTAATAAATTATCACAGTTATTAACCGTAAGTAAAATAATTACAAAAACCTCTCTTAAATCACAACAATTATTACAAAAAAGTAATTTACTCTTTAAACTATAAGAAACAACATTTTTCTTAGGTTAATATATCTTACCATTTGGACTTTAAAATAAAAAAATGAAAAAAAAAAGTTAAGAGAAGCTTGATGGGCCTAAGATACCAAACCCGAAACATATACGGATCCATCCAATCCAATCCAAGTCCGCGCTTAAACCTCAAAACAAAACCTAACTAATAACTATGGCCGCCTTCGGGTTCTCTTCTACCCTAAACCTCTTTCTCGTTCTCTTTCTCACTCTCCTTCTCTTCCATTTCTCTCACTAATCACTCTCCAAATTCCTTGTTGCACCGTTTCGAGGGGTGTGCCTCCATGGTCGAAACCTACAGGCTAAGGTCCGTCGATTGGAGACCTTCGCCGGTGGTGGCGCTAGCCACCACCATCGACGGCGCGCGAGTTGCCGCTGCTCGCCAAGATGGCTCCCTCGAAATCTGGCTCGTTTCTCCCGGCGCCATCGGCTGGCACTGTCAGCTGGTAACTAACTAACTAACTAGCTAACTCTTAACTTACGTCGATCCTGTTTTCTCTCGATTCTCTTATCTGTGAGTGTTTGAGTATGTTCTGATGCATTGATTGTGCCTATTGCAGACTATTCACGGAAATCCTAACGGAAGAGTGACGTCGCTTGTTTGGTGCCCTGGCGGTGTCGACGGAAGCCGTTTGTTTTCGTCCAACGTGGATGGCACGGTTTCTAGGTGGGATCTTTTCCACTTGAAGCAGGAGGTATAGCATGTGATGAAGTTATTTAATTTGGAGATAATGTGATCGAAGCAGTAATGTAAACTTATTTTGCTTGTTTTTTTTTTGTCTTGCTTTAGAAATGGACTAATACTAACTGAAACAACACCAATTTAGAGATACTCCTATTCCTAAGAGGGTTAGGTTAGGTGTGCTTCTTGGTTGTTTGTTTAGTGAATATGTTTTTGGTTACTTGTCTGGGTAATGTTTAGGGTGTTGATTAGAGTGTTACCAATGGCTGATTTTTCTTAGAAGTTGAAATATTTATTTTATTGCTTGGGTTTATCGTTTGGGTTGACTAATTGTACAAGTGGTGCTTGCAGACGGTGCTGAAATCGGAAGTCTCAATCTGGCAAATGGCGATGAGGTTTCCTATAGATGATAAGGTGAATGATGAAAGTAAGGATGGACAAGTGGGGAAAGAAAATGGGAACGGTTTCCATGATTTTGATGAGCGTGAGAGCAGTGATAGTGATGATGATTCTCATTCGCCTGGTCCTCTTGAGCGTTCTCATAGGGAGCTTCCACGCGTGGCGATTGGTTTTAATGATGGAAGATTGAGAATCTATGAAATCTCTGACACTGATGAATTTATTCTTGTAAAATCTTTGCCCCCCGTCACGGGTGAGATTTTGCTTTGTTATTTGTCGCGTAGCAGGTTTCCCATTTGTTATGTGTTATGCCCATTAAGAGGTTTTGTGTTGTGGTTTACAGGACGAGTTTTAAGTGTGACTTGGAGCGCAGATGCTAACTACTTATATTCAGGAAGCAGTGATGGGTATGTATTGAAGCTGTGATTGATAAAAAGATCAGTTGTGTGCTGCTAAAGTTACTTGAAGCTTGGCACCAATTTTTTTTCTTTGAAGCCAAATTGTATGCTTCATTATGCAAAAAAAAAAAAAAAATAGTAGATTTATCTAGCAACATAGTCCACACATTATTAGTGTTGTCAGTGAGTATCCTTATTTATTTTTCCTTCTGTCCCTTGACAGTTTGATACGTTGCTGGAATGCTACATTAGGCAATGAAGTGTACAGGATTACAGCTGGACTTGGAGGGTTGGGCAGTGGACAAGAGCTTTGCATATGGTCATTACTGTCTTTAAGGTTATAGTGAATGCATGTTTTATTGATTTGTCTTTGAATTTGACTAATATGATTACATCTGCAATCCACGTACACCGTCTTGTTATAACTTTGATGGTACAGTTCTTCCAATTTGCAAAATCTTGTAGCTAATTAGATAGTTATTTTCTAGGAATGGTACACTTGTCAGTGCGGACAGCAGTGGTAGTGTTCAGTTTTGGGACAGCCGACATGGAACTCTCTTGCAAGCACATACTTTACATAAGGGACATGTATTTGCTCTGGCAGCTGCTCCTAGTCATAATAGGGTGTTTTCTGCAGGTTCTGATGGTCAGGTACTGCGTTTTATGATTTGTCTATTCTTATGAGACCGTAGCAATTCATCTTTGAAATTGGAATTGGATGCTTATGTGTTCGTATTTGATAGTTATTTGGAAATTTATATTTGACCTCACGCATTATTTTCTTTACACATTTATAAGGTGTTATTTTCTTTGTTGTCTTGTCATTGTTGTTGACGTCAAATTCAAGTAGTGACTGTGTATATTTTGCTCTGCACTTTTATCTTTTCGATTAATATGTTATGTTGCCACACGGAAATGTATATTATGTTTTTGTTGGCAATGTCTACTTATACACATACCATATAGCAAACAATAGTAGAGTTAAATGGTTTAAATAGTATAATGATAAAGGATAAATGAAAACCAGAAATCAGAAGTTGAAATTGAAGTTATATAAAGGATATTTTTGAAATGGACCATGATAGAGGAAGTTTCATTTTCTTGTGTAGGATGTTTGGAATTTGAAGTTTTGAACATTTTGCTTCCAAGGATTGAAGATGATAGCTATGACTTTTTGGGTTAATGTATAACTGCATAATTTTGTCAATGCAAGTTAAACGACATTAATGTTTACAAAACACTGATATTTGTAGTTTGAAAATTTGGTTTTTGATGTGGTCGTTAGAAGCCTTCAGTGTAATTTTGTCATGTGTACTGAATGCATTGGATTTATGTAACCTTTAAAAGGAAGATTGAATAAGCATGCTAAATAGCGTACAGCTTTAACTAAGTTTTGTATTTCTATTTTTATTCAATAGCAAGTAGGGTGTTCTCCATTACCTTACAGGCAAATTATTGTATATTTCTGCCATATAATTGTGAAGTATAAAGCTGTTTGCTTATATCGTATGTGTAACTGTTTCTCGAATTGTTCTTAGTCAAGGTCCACTGTTGATCATATTTTAGGATATCTCATTTATTGAGTTCTGAATTTTGTATATTGTCAATAATTCCGTGTAATATCAGCATATGGTTCTGTTATTATTTATTAATTAAGTTACTGTCTGTTGTCCCATTTTCAAATTAGTTAGTGTTATCCTGTGCTTGGTCTGTTACTGGTGTGAAGTATAATAATGTTGGTTTAGTTTATTTTATTTGAAGGTTATTCTTTACAAGCTTTCTGATAGTCAGGCAGCGTCAGCCGATGATATCAACTATTCTTCTATGACAAAGAGATGGATCTATATTCACCATGTAAGGTCTCATACACACGACATCAGGGCCCTTTCTGTTGCTGTACCGATAAGTTGTGAAGGTCTATATTTTTTATGTTATTTATTCTTCAAGTATTTATTAGCTTGTTTGGATGAGCTTGTTACATTTTTTTTTTGTTTTAACGAGAATAATTAAAATATTTTTTCTTCTATTTTCTTAATGTCAATCTTTCAGTACAACCAGAAGTTCTCTTGAATACCAAAAGGAAGTTTTTTTTTTTTTTTTTGCCGTTGAAAAGTTTATCCAAATAGGCAGTATCTTTAGTTTTGATTTATATATTTGCCATGTTCTGTTACTTAGCTGTGCTTTTTTGTGTAGCTGATGTGAACTCCGAAAAGACTATTAAAAGAATTCGAGGTCCATTAAAGCCCACCGATTTTAGTTACCATAAGTGGGCTCATTTGGGGGTTCCCATGCTTATCTCAGCAGGAGATGACACAAAACTTTTTGCATACCCAGTTAAAGAATTCACAAAGTTTCCTCCTCATGACATCTGTCCTGCACCCCAGAGGACACCCATTCAACTAGTGCTCAACTCTATTTTTAATCAATCGAAAATGCTTTTAGTCCAATCATCGAAGCACATAGATGTTCATTTGCTACCACTTAAAAATGCTTCCACCCCTGGGGGCCTTACAAAGACCGAAATAGTTGCTCGAGTCAAGAGTAAGGCATCTCGGAAGATAATTTGCAGCTGCATTTCTAATTCAGGGGCGCTATTTGCATACTCGGACCACAAAAGGCCTAGTCTCTTGGAATTGAAAAGGTGCGAAGTTGGAAAAATCACATGGGATGTTGATAGAAGGGAGCTTCCTCAGAGATTACCATTTGCCCACTCTATGGTTTTTTCTCATGACTCTTCGAAGTTGATAGTAGCAGGTTGCGACAGAAGGATATATGTAAGCCAGTGACATGCTTCATATCTGTTATAGTTAATTTGTGTGTTATGTGAAGTATGGTTGCTTAATAAGGGAACTTCTTTCTGCTTGTAAGAATTTGTGAACTTATCCAAAATATGGTTATTAACTCCATATTTTGTGATAATTATGCTCTGCATCATTTGCTCGGTTTTGATTTTATGGCCGTTTTGCTTTGAACTTGGTTTCTTTTTGCACCTAAACCCGAGGACTCTTTTTAGGGAATGTATTTTGTTTGTGATTGCTCTCCAGATAGGGTCTGTAGTCTAACTCAAACTGTGAATCAGCGACATCTTGCTAAAAAGGGTTACAGTAATTTTTCTTTATTATTTGTGATTTATTGAACTAGTTTATTTATTGATTTACTTGCCAGTAGTTTCCAAATTGTTTATTAAAATATCATGATCTTAAGTTGTAAAGATGTATGTTTTGTTGAAACTCTTTGCTTTTGAACAGTGTCCTCCCCACTTGCAAATGCATGAGCACTTGTTCTAGTTGTTGTTTGCTGTGAGCTTTTCCTAATCTACATTGGTTTGTATAATTAACTTATAAGTTTATCTATTGATTGGTTTGCTTGTCGGTGGTTTCCAAATTGTTTGTTAAAATATTATTATCTTAGGCTGTACAAATCTATTTGCTTTGTTGACCCACTGGTTTTAAACGCTGTAGGTTGTGGATATTGGGAAAGCTGAATTAGTGCATACTTTTACACCCCGTTGTGAGGCTCAAGATGAGGAATTGCCTCCAACTGAGCCACCAATAACAAGATTGTTTTCTAGTTCTGATGGGCAATGGTTGGCAGCTGTGAACTGTTTTGGGGATATATATGTATTTAACCTGGAGATACAAAGGTGAGGTTTCTAATTTGCTTAACCTTTCCTTTTTAAATTCTGGAGATCTATTACTGTAACTGCTGCTTCTCTGCAGATAGCTGGTCGTCTTGTTATCGATAAGAAAATTGAAAATAAAATAAACATTCGGAGACACAAACAGTGATTGGAAAATCTTCATGAAGTTTTGATTGGATGTTTGTTGCTTTTACTGTTGTAGTTCTGTAGCATAACTTTATGATTAGGTGCAAAATTAATATAACTTGTAAAATAGCAAAGGTTCCCTTGTTATTCTTCTCCCTTTTTTTTGCTTGGTATGCTCTTTTTTACAAGGTGGCATTGAATGCATGAATTATTTGATATTGATATTTTTCTGTATTTTATATAATAAACCTGGTTGTGTTACAGCCAGCACTGGTTCATTTCGAGATTAGATGGCGCCTCCGTTACAGCTGGTGGATTTCCACCCCAGAATGACAACGTTCTGATAGTTACAACTTCCTCGAATCAAGTGTATGCACTTGACGTAGAGGCCAAGCAGTTGGGAGAATGGTCAAAACGGCATACTTTTTCTCTTCCTAGAAGATACCAGGAATTTCCTGGTGAAGTTATTGGGCTTTCATTCCCTCCAGCAGAAGCTTCATCTTCTCCAACAGCGATATCATCTTCGGTTGTTGTCTACAGCTCCAGGTATGCCTTTTCCTTTTCTGAATACGAAGATGACAACTTCCATTTGTGAAATGATCAAAAATAAATGTGAGAAGTGCATCTTCTATGAAAAGGAAGTTTTTTTATATGTAATAATGGCCCTATTATATATATATATATATATATATATATATATATATATGTATTGTATAAGTATTTTTGTGTTTTTTATTAAGTGTGTGATATATATATTT
>Ga0123340_1004379_pt1 | contig 13379 bp, 8 predicted proteins | sample SirMexnodulemix_FD_89961 | JGI IMG/M metagenome (GOLD analysis project Ga0123340, IMG submission 89961) | Root nodule microbial communities of legume samples collected from Mexico - Siratro Mexico nodule mix | ecosystem: Host-associated > Plants > Roots > Nodule | place: Mexico: Nepantla... | reverse complement strand
TATATATGTTATATTTATCTTGTATAATTGTAATTAGATTTTGTAAAATAACAAAAACTAATAAAATATAATCCACGAATTATTACTTTTATATACTTTAAAAAATTGTACTACGGATTAATTAATTTAAATATTTGTGTATATATATTGAGTGCATCGAGTAAGTTTATTAGTATTTTTTTGCCAAGCTATTAATGAGTTGAATTTTTTCTTTTGGTATCAAATTGTGAAAATAATGAGAAATAAACTTAACACAAGTGAATAATAAACTTATAAGTGAATAGTAATTCACTTAGTGAATAATAAGTCTTAAATCCTAAATTCAATACAAGTGATTCACTTATAAATGACATTTTAACACTTAAGTCAATAAATAAATGAGTGAAAAAGTAATAATAAGTATATGAAAAAGGTAGTTTTGAGTTTCCCTGTTATAAAGATGTTCTTATATACTGTATAAGGTTATCTTTATAAGTATTTATGATACGGTTGTAACCAAATATCATATTGAAAATACAATAAAAGATAGTTAAGTTAATTATCCGTCTTTATCTTCGAGTGGTTGCTATTGTAATTGTTAAATTCAAGTTTTGTAGACTTTTTGTTTGATTTTGATTAAGTGCTTACACAATAAAATATAAATTATGAAAGTGATTCGTTTAACAGATGCAAGCCTTCTTTTAGCATCAGATCAAGATAGGGACAAATGTTTTATTTGGTGATTAGACACAAAGACTACATGTGTCCATTTCACTTTGTTTGATAAGTGAAAATGTTAAGACGATAGAACATAGTTTTTAAGCTAATATTCTTCACAAAATATTATATATGCTTATTTTGTTTTTGTAAAGGAACTCTTTGTCTTAGAGCACACATCTACATCAAAAATCTCTTGGAAGACGTGTTAAAGCCATCTTGCAGGAGTTAAAGTCAACTTTGGAAAGGTTATTTACCTTGTACGGTCCCATGCTTTTGTCTAATGTGAAAAAATATCCCTAACAAAGGCATGTTCAACCCTGCTAGCCTTTGGGATATTGTTTGAAGAGGAGAACCACATTTAAAGATGCACATCTGACACTTAATGCTCCTTCAAGCTTGTAGATGCTAGAAGAAGAAATGAAATGATAATTTGATCTAAGTGTGTTAAAAAAAAAAACATGTAAACCATTAGTGAAAGCATATCCTTACATGACTATTAGACCTTTTACTTTATAAATGATTTCTAGACAATGATTATTAAAAGTTCATAAAAGGTTCAAGGCTCAAGACAAAACTTATAACAAGACACAAATTCAAGTTCAAAATTTTCAAACCAGCTTAGAAGACACTAGCACGTCCCATTAAATCTTTTAACACAACAAACTAACTTTCTTATTGTTGTATGTTAAGTTTAGAAAAGGATATTTGTAAAAATGAGTCAGAACACAAGGGAGGGTTGAATTATTTTTTTAAAACTTTTCAAAATCTTTTCACAAAGCTTTGTTAGATAAGCGTTAACAAATTAAGTTTATACTTGACAAATGATTTGTCAAGTAGTTTTTCTTATGAGTATTGTCTCATGAGATCGTCATATGCATTTTTAAGTATGATAGATGTTGTAACATTCTTATTTTTAAATATTACAAATAAAGTTTTATATGTTTCACTAATAATCTAAACCAATATTATGAAGAATTCATCTAAAATAATACATCTAATTCATTGATTAGTAATTAAAGGTTTCGTCTAACAGTATCGTCTAACAAAATCAGAGATTGAACTTTTGTCTAATAAAGTTGCAGAACAGATGAAAACAATGACCTCTTCTCATCTCTTATTCATTAAATGCCACCAAAGCTAACAAACCTTTGTAGCCACCAAGTAAGATGTTTCATCTAAGTATCAGAACATGGTAAGACTATCCAAAGTCCTAACAATCGTTATACAAGAAATCAAAGAATGATCACATGGAATGACAAGACTGCGACTTATGATCTTTCTTATGAAGATAAGAACAAGAAATTCTCAATTATTGTTCATGATATCACAAATTTAATACAAGAGATAAGATTACTAAGATTCTTTTCTTCTATTCCATTAAAAACCTTATAAGTGTAAATTATTGAATTATGTTTTTACCGATGAGGATTTATCACTTACAAACTAACCATTGAAATTCTAATTCAATTGGAACCAAAATGTAGAATTAGAGTTCAAATTGAGAACGGTGTAATCATACAAGTAACACTGTAAATACGACCATTAGAAATATGTAGGTATAGAGACAATTCAAAACATAGAAAACATTACTATATTAGCACATAAACCTTTGAAAACATTTAAGTAAAGAAAAGAGATAGTTATTATTATTATTTTTTTTTTTGTATATACACACACACACTTATGTCAAGTAAGGTGTCCTTAATTAATTTGTTCAGTCTAGTATTGCATAAAGTGTTATTAAGTACACTTCATTATTTGGTATATTATTCCATCTTTATTCTTTCATGTGTCCCTGACCACATTATTTTGCTTGGTATTGTTGAAACTGAGTTAAGTGTCGTTTTAGCGTCATTTCATGTATGAGAAGTGCAAATTAAATTATATGTAGTTGGAGGTGTTGCCTTAGGGATTTAAACGAGAAACATTTGATTAAGATAGAATGGTCATTTGCATTTTACTCATTTATCCTAAGTAGTCACCACAAGAATAATTTAAATTGATGAACACAAATTAAATAGTAAGTCTCACTATACGTATTTCACTTTTTGTGTTATATAATTGCATTATATATGTCATACAAATTATTATCTAAAAACTATTCTCGCTTCATTTCTTTTCATATGTATTGTTTTCTTTCTGTGAAAATAATAAAGAAATTTTAAATGTGTATATATCACATCTCCATTATGGGACAATTTTCTGTAGTGGTGAACGCTAAATTTCCAGGGTTGCAATGGAATGTTGATCCACAAAATAATACAATAACATTTAGAGGAAAAGGATCTTCTTTGTTAAATCTACAAGACGGAACCACAAAGTCTTTGTTGTTCCAGCAACCTCCATGCATGTTAATCCATTCTACATTATTCCAATTTACTATATGATGTAATCAAAATGTTAAAACTTTGTAGATTCATGTATATATAACTATAAATATGTATCTTTTGAAAATATGTAAATATAAATATTTAATTTGCATATTAAGACTCTATGAACATATTAGATTGTGAATTTCAATTATGGATGGATGGGTGGATGAGAAGATATGATATTGATGGAAATTATTAAAGTAATTGTTTGAAAAAAGAAATTTTTAAAGAAACTTGACTCTCTCATATGATGAGCAAAATTCAAATAAAATTATCCATCAGAGTTAAGCAATCTTACAATTATTTTATGAAGTTATAACAAAGAAAGAACTTTGTGTCTGATATGAATAAGTTTGATGAATAATTAACATGATTTTACTTTCATTTGATATATCTTATATAACTTTAGGAGGAGAATATTTATATGTATATGAATTTATATTTTTGGACATGACAATGTAACTGGTATAAGGACATTGTTTCATGTGTGTTTTGTGAATGAGATTCATCATGAGTTTTTGTTGCGAATTCTAACATAAAAGTTTACAAAGCGACTATCAGAAGGAACAACAAGTCTAATAGAGTTTATAAGGAATAGACCTGCTCAATTCTCTTTAGGAACATTCACGAGAAAGCATAATCTAGATTAAGGAAATAAAGAAAATATTTTTGGTCATGAAATGTTTTGATGACCAAAAGGTAAATTTAGCTGTGTTTATGCTGGTAAGACAAACTAAGTACTTGTGAGATAGTATTGTAAATTAGCAATGTTCATGTTGATAAGAGGGCACTTAGAGCTTTGAGTAATGAATTTTGCATTGTTTTTGCACGTTTTAATCACTTTTTCTTCTTTCTTCAACTTGGAAGATCTCTTTAAATACAAAGTTGAGTAAAGAGTCATTTCAAATATTTTTTTCTACCCACTGAGAAAGTTCATTTCAATCCATCATCTTCAAGGCTTTATTTGTTCACGCATAAATGCAGTGATGCATTAAATGTGTTCCATGCAACATTAAATGTTTATCTCTCCTTTAAGAAACATCCTATTAGGCCATGGTCAAAGAGCTTCCAACCAAACTAAAGAAAAACATATGATCATAGAAGGTAGATAGTCTTTCTAAGGTTGACGTGGAGTGCGTTTGTAAATTGGCATGAAGTAGCTTTTGCGTTTCCTTCAAGAGATCTTTCATATTGACTTGTGCTTTGTGAGATCTTCTTGGTAGACGAGAATATGAGAATATTCTCTTCAACAACTTATACATGCATTTTGTCTGATGAAGAATTCTCTTATCAAATGAAGCAAATTGAACACATGTGATGTATCATCTATCAAACGAGACACATCACATCTCACATGATTTGTCTTTTATAAAGCTTACATCTTACGGACGAAGCATATTCATGTTTCTATACTTTATTGTTTAATAGAACTCAATCAAAATAAGCAAGGTGTAATGGATTCTTGTCACAATCAGGATAGCAACATGACAACAAAAATCTTTGGAAAAACATAAGGGAGTCCTCACCATAGTTTATTCAAGAAAACTACGAAAAAACCTTTAAAAGCTAATATGACCTTTGAAACAAAATTTGGGTTTAGGAATCGATTATGCATACGGAAGGTATTAACACCCTACGACGTTTATCCTAAGACAATTATCTTTAATTAAATGTTCAAAATTAATGAAAAAGTTTTTTATATTTATTTCTCCTATGTAAAAAAATTATAATTACTTATTTTTTTTATAAGCGAGAAAATATTGATGAAACTATTTATTTGGATCCGACAAGGATTAACCTTACTCCTATATATTTCCATTCACAATAGAAAATCAGGATTACGTAGTTCTTTGTTAAAAGGATTTATGAAGTTGATATTTTAGTTTAAAATTTTTTAGTATTTTAGTGATATTTTTTCAATTCATGTTGTTCAGAGTATAAATTGTACTTAATACACTTATAAATTATTCAATAAGCATACATAATGTAAACTATATACATTGATATTGTAAATTGTTGTGTGAATCTTAGAAGAAACATATAAAAATGAATTTAATTATATGCCAAGTCTAGCTAAAGCATCTCTAATTGTTGATCATAATAAGCAAATTTTTAAAGGGTAATCCTGATCCTCCTATGGGTTTGGCTCTTTCCAATTCTTTTGTTTTTTTACCTATAATGAATGATGATATACCTCAGGAAAATAATCATGATATGCATAATATTTTAGAACAATCAAAGGCAATACATGTGCAATCTGTTCAAAGCAAAGAACATGTTCTTCTTGATGAAAAATCTTTGCAGGATAACGGAACAATTCTTGCACAAGACAATTATCTTGCAAGAAATTCTTTACAAATTTATAATATTGTTACTTTACAAAATCTTGAAAGCGAATTTCACAAGGAGTAAAGTTTGGTTTCTAAGATGTAGATGGATATGGCTTTGGATGAGGAGACTTCTAATTTGGAATCTGATGGTTATGATGATCTGGTCCTGTCTACTCGCATGCTTGACAAGTCACCAAAAAAAAAGCTTCTAAAGTTGTTGGAGAAGCCTATAAAGCAGACAATTGCAAGAGAAAGTTATGAGAGTTTGATAGTGTAATTTTATATTATGTTATCGATACAATTTTTAGGTCAAAAAATTTGTTTAATTCTCAATTTTAAGTAGTTTTTATTAAAAATTGATTGTGAGAGTCAAGAGAATGATTTGATATTAATTCAATTTATTTTTTATAAAATTTATCAGAAACATATTGGATGAGAAGAACTAGGATTGAAGCCTTGAAGAAGTGAGAAAAAAAAAAGTAAATAAAGTCAAGCATAAGTCAATCATATAAGTCTAACTTGGAGAAACCCTAGAAGCAAAGAAGCGACGGTGGTGTCCAATGTAGAAACATGGACCCGACACAGATTGTGTCCAATACTGGAAAAGTAACCGATTCTAGTGGCACCCAGTACAAAATGTTGGTGTCAAGTGTGAGCATTAATTTTTGTGTTTGTTTTAATAGACTTTTGGGGTTAAGGTTAGACATCTTGGCTAAAACAGAGAACAAAATTGACTCTTGAAGGCGTCTTTAGGCTTTGTTTGGAGTAATCTCCTTATTCTATCATTCTTCTTGTAATGTTTGGTTTCCTCATGCATATAAGGAGCTAAATTTCTTATTGTTAGGGTTAGGTTAAATTTTTTCTGAATTCTCATGTAATCATATTTGTGCTTAATAATATCCTATCATATTTTTTCTTTCAATACATTAGTTTATTAATTTTGTGCTTATGCTTGTTATGCGGATCCATAACTTGATTATTGACTCTTAAGAGTATTGGAAAATATCTTTTGAATCTAGATCTGGTTTAATTATCGGATAAACTCGTGTTTAGGAATAAAGCGTGATTCATTTGTTGTCATTAAGATCCCTATGTTATGCAAGATTCATCTATATAATTGATCAAGAAATTGAAGGTTACTAGATAATCCCCAAGCTCATTTATTGAAGAATCAAGTTTGAGTAATTTTGTGGATTGACATTGATGATTATTAGAAAAGAAGATAAATTTTCTAATACATGAGAGTGAATATTGGTGAGATATAACCCTAGCAAGTTCATCATATTATTGTTAAACCTTTTTTCACATTTGATTGTTGATAAAAATATAAAAATTATCTTTTTAATTTTTTGCATATATTATCAAATTTTGAATTCGTCCTAAATTTGAAATTATTATAATTGTTTTATATTACACAAATTCTTTGGAAAGAACAATAATTTTATTATTTGCTACATTGCAATTGTTGCACTTGTCATCGTTGCAAATTTTGCTAACAAGTTTTTGGCATCGTTGCCAGGGAATTGTGTTTCAATATATAACAATTCTGCATTTATAATTCTTTTAGATTTATTTTAATTTTAATTTTGTGGGTGATTCTTTTGTTAGACTAACTTGTGGTCTTAGGTTTTTGGTTACATTTTGTGCCGGAAGAGGTCTACTCGTAGAAGAAGGAAAATTTCTTTAGATCCATTACTTATATAGATTTGGAGATCGAGAGAACTGTAAGAAGAAACTTGTTTTTACACAAGAATACAGAAAAATCTAGTTCAACAAGAAATTTCTCAATTTTCTTCTCAAAGTCCAAACTTTTCAAGAAGCATAGATGATTGAAGCAAATCAAGCTCAGAATCAAAGAATTACTATAGGGGACTCGATTGTTTGTGCGAGTCCTAGAGAATTCACCAGTATAGTGAGGCTGACAATGAACGAGAGAATTCCTGAGATGAAGCTAGCCATGCTACAACTGATAAGTTGTCATCAATTTTCAGGTATAAATCATGAAAACCCACATACTCATTTGTACACTTTTTATGAGTTGTGTGGTTCAGTGGGTGTGATAGGAGCATGTGAAGGGGCACTTTTCTTGAGGCTATTTCCATTCCCATTGACTGTGAAAGCAAAGGCATGGCTGCTAGCCTAATCAAAGTTTAACCAGTTGGAGAGATCTGGAGACGAAGTTTCTGGCCAGGTTCTTTCAACCATCAAAGAATACTGAGGCTAAAGCAACAATAGCCTCATTTGCACAAGGCACTGATGAGCCATTGTGTGAAGCTTGGGAGAGATTTAAAGATCTCTTGAGAAAGTGTCCAAATCATGAAATTGAAGTGGAGATGCAAACAAACATTCTACAATGATCTCCAACCGCAAACCAAGATAATCCTAGATGCTTCTTTTGGAGGGTTAGTATTAGTCAAGACTACTGAAGAAGTCATTACTATCATTGAGTGCTTCTACTAATATGAGAGGACAGTTGCACAATGGAAGAAGGAAGTGCTCGAGTTAAATTCACAAGATGCATTGTTGGCTCAATACAAACTTCTTTCATAGCATATTGAAACCCTAAACAAATAGATGACGAGATATGAACCACTTTTAAGGCACAATTACTAAATTACTAACTACTAGACATTTTAATAACTCCACGATACTATTAACCACTTGTGAGGTAAAGTTAACTAGCATAGGACATTTCAATAACCACGTGATACTAATAATCACATACCGATAATAGCACCTCAATACATGTTTATTTACTTTTAACTAACCACTTGTAAGAAAAAATTAATCATATTTACACATGTAATTAATCATGTCATTAAAGCATAGAGACAAGAACTTTTACTCCCTATCCATTACTAATACACTCTAACGGCGTGATATGTATCTACATTTTCCTATAACCATGCTGTTTTTTAAAAAAATACGGAACCTGATACGAGTGAGATACAACTAGAGTTGAAACCTTAGAAAATCAGGAACACTACACAATCTGATTTGTGGCTCCTTCTATAACTTTGATATAAATCATCTTCAAAGAAGGATTCAAACTTGCATTCGGAAATGTTCAGTAATATTTGAAGCTGATTATTTTATCATACAAAACCATGGTACAGGATGAATGATTACCATAGGACATGAATCTCCCAATACTAGAAAAATGTGGAAAAGTTAATTTATTTAGCCCAAACCAAGTTACTTTTAACTATTATAGATTAAGGTTCTTCACAATTTTAAAATATGCAGCTCCTATGAAGCTTCTTTACAATAATAAATCTATCATTAACACTGCCAAGAATCCAAACTAGTTTGACTGGAAAAAAGCTCATAGATATTAACTATCACTTTACTAAGAAGTTGATCAGTGGCTGTATAGCAACATCATATACCCGTTATGGTCTCAACCGGCTAGCATATTATTAAGCAAGGGATTTCTAAGATCTTTTCAACGAACATGGAGTGATAGATATCTATTCCCCACACCACATTTGAGGGAGAGTGTGAAACACAATAAACTTCTTTCCTTGTTAGATTATATCAGTTTCATTTATAAAACAATCCCTGAAATTTAGTTTCATTTTTTAACTACAATTGTCACAGTAACAGTATACTTGTACTCATTACCAACATGGGCTTATGTAAAAGAATTGAAACCAAAAATGACGTGCTCATCAAAAAGAAAATTCCAGAAACCATATACACCATCGTACCCATTTATTAGTAGCTAACGAATAAACAATTCACCTATCTATGCCAAAAAGATTACCTCAAGGGTATCAAGGCAAATGATCAGGAAACTCAATTGCATTGGATATTCAGATGAGGTAGAAAGAACACCAGACTTCTTCCGGCCTCAGTATAACCTTAAGGAAAGCCAGATATTTGAAAACATGAAGCTAAACCAATGAAACAGTAACCTGAAAATGGAATATGAACAACCCAACAAGTAATGTATTGTGACTTATTGCACATATTGTTGGTTGATCAATATCCGAAAGCAAAGCAAATCTTTATAGGCAAAGTATAGAAGACAGGCTTAGATTCTTTTTGTCAAAGAATGTCAATAGAGGGCACAATCAAATGAACATAAGTGATATCTGGTTACAACTTTTCTGAAAATCAAAATATGTTAGGGTGTAAAAGTGACTGGCTTTCAAATTTTCATTCCAACTCCATTTATAGAGGGAAAAGTTGCAAGTTGTGATTTCATCAGCAACAGTCTGAATCTAACATACTAAAAGAACAGAAACATGTAATTTGTATTTCTAACAGAAAAAAAATAAGAGAATTATAGCAGGACAATAATCACCACAGAGCAAGGCGTTCACTACGAAGAAATTATCTACCCAAGTCAAAGGTAAAAAAAGAAGACATTGAGAATTCTTGAGTGAAGACTAATTTCTCGTGTACGGATGAATGATCAATTCGCTATTTATATACAAGGCAGCAGACGCCAATGTGAAACAGTATTTTCACCAGACATACAAACAAAGCGGGATGCCAACTTGAAAATGAACAATGAGAAAAAAAGCTTGAGATTGATTGATCCTTCAGCTCATTCATGTATACATATGTAGAAGTTCTTACATCAGATCAGAAGTTAATCTCAAAACAAAGGCTATGCCTAGTAACAGGTAGATACAATAAAAAAAAAGCCTTTTATCAGAGGGATGTACAGACAAATTGACCTATTCTATCAATAAGAAAATCATAATGATGCAAATATATTGATTGTGTTTGTTACAAGAACATTGGGAAAGCAAATATAACTCCAGCTCCAGTCATTTACTTTCCATCCTTTGTTTTCAAACGCTGAAGATCCTTTTATTCTGTTTTGCAGATAAGTATATACAGTTTCTCTATGGAAAAAACACAGTTTACTCACATCAAAGATCATCCTTGAACAAGGCCTTAGAAACTGAGCCCCATGGTTTATTTCCATCAGCCAGATCATGGTCATCATCAGGACCCCTTGCCCTTGAGTTTGAATGCTTATTTACTGTCATTGGGGTCTCACATACAGTGCCATAGTTTGCCTTTTCTCTTTCCTTCCTTTTTCGCACCCTTTGAAGCAGATCTGTCTTGGATTTCACACTCTTCTGCGTTGGTGCCCTCACTCTTCGTAAAACAGGCATTGAACTTGTAAGAGATGACAATCTTAGAGCTCTCTCTCTCTTCTCTTTAGCTTCAATTAGTTTTTTATCACGGTCATCTACAATCCTTTGCAATCTTCCACTGACATCCTTTTGCGACTGAAAGGGCTCATTTTCTGCTGAAATAGGTTCGTTACTGACATCATTTTCAAATACCACATCTCTGTATGCTTTTCTGTTCAAGGATTTGTTGCTGTCCTCACTGTTGAGTAAACTATTTGGGGCTTCATCTTCATCGGCAAACAGCAGCAGGTCCATTTTGTAGTATATTTTCTGAACCACATCTTCAAGAGTGAGTGAATACCTGCATTTTGGGGATTTCACTTTCAGAAATCAACAAACTTTCAATATTTCATGAAATGTGAATTTAATTTCTTTCCATGAAAAGGGATAATGAAAAGAAGCTCATAACAAGTGTTTCTTATTTCAGGTTTGGAGTCTGAACAAATAAAAGTGGGGATGAGAGTAAAGGAATTTTGCAACAACTCAGAAAAGGTAGCGTTACTTCCATACAGAATTCATGCTTTAGGTAAAACATTTTCAAATCCATCTCTTTTTTTTGTTAAATTTTCAACTTCAACTCTGGTACTTAGCATATTGGCAAGCAAGCATAAAAATGTTATATGTAAGTACAATTGCAGCAAATGAAAATAAATTGAGTTATTGTTCATATTCTAAATAGAAGCCACTAACTCCACAAAGCTCCATAATTTGTGCAAAAGCACGTTATTTTCAGAAGATATATCAATCAACATCAATATAAAACATCTCAGTTCCGTGTGTAAACTTGTACCTGTTTTTTATTAATTTTGTCACATAATTTTCGAGAGTCCAATCACCAAAGAATCCCACTTCCATGTGACACTGAATGTTCTCTAAAAGCAGGCATATTTGTTTTACAAACTTCTGTTTGCAGGAATCTTCAACTTCATTTCCAACCTCTGATTGTAAAATCTCCATTCGAAATAAAATCTGCAGTTCATATCTAATGTTTGCTAAGGAAAAAACCAAAATCAAGGAACACAAGTTGGTACAATTACAGCTGATTAGAACAATAAAAAAATTGCATCACATAAATTATGGGAAGCTTAATTGAAGGATACTCTCTAACTACATGCTCTGCAGTAGGAGCGACAGGTCCGGAATCAAATGCCTGAGATTGAGAGAATGGATTTTGGCTTTTATGCTCAGCAGCTATCTCCTTCGGCTCCCTTAATAGAAGCTTTATCAGCTCAGATGCAATCATTCCACCACAAGTATCACGATCTTTCAAAGGAGACTGACTCTGAGAAACAGTTTCTTTATCAACCTTCTGACATAGCCAGTATATACAACAATTTACCAGTCGCTCTGCCAAGGCCCCCATGTCTATGACTTCTGATTCAATTCCCCTTTTGATCCTATCAGCAAGACTACTGAAAAATGTTTCAGATGTTTCTGACCTAAAGTCTAACACAGCATCCTCCTGTGTTCTCAAAGCCTCCGGCTCTGGGTTAATCTCAGCTGATGCAAATGAGGACAGTGGTTGTTCATCATTTTGAGGTAAGTCATTTGACTTACTGCCACCCAGTTCAGCTACTATCGAATTTGGCTTGAGCTTTTCTAACGAAGTTAAATCCGAACAGCTAGATTTCTTCATCTGTTTCATCCAGCATTTCAAAAATTTCAACTTTTTAGACTTGTTACCTTCTGTGGCACAATAAACATCAAGCAAATCAGTCTCTAATTGTTCAAACACTGACTTACAGAATGAACTCCAAGTGAGGTCTCGAAGTGTATTCAAATTTATCCTTTTCTTACTGGCCAAACCACTCTTCTTACCTCGAGAACTCGACTCCTCATTAAATTTGGAATCAGATTTGCAAACATCATGATCCACCATCTTTACATATTGTCCAAAATTTACTTCACCAAAACCACTAGCCCCAAGTGGATCCCCTAACACAGTCAAGAGACCAGCAAACACAGTAAAAGGTCTAAGAATACCGATACATGACTCACCCTTGCCATTGGAAACCTCCACCATCGCCCAACAACCTTCTTTAGACAGAAAACTCAACAGCATTTCCCAAACGGGCACCTGTTTTCGCCGCCACTCACAACCAAACTCAGCAGCAACAAGCTCAAGAACCCTATCAGCAAAAAAATCATTCAAACCCCCCTTCTCTTTCTTCCTCATTCCCCTGAAATCCTCACGCACTATAACCGAATCAGACAACCAGTCCTCCCTCTCAACAAACGCATCACACTTCCGCACAAACTTAACCTCCAATTTCACACCCCCACCCGTACACAGCTTCCAAAAACCCTCCCTCCTTTCACCAACCGCCAAACTCAAATCCCCCTTCACATCAACAAACTCAAGATCACAGCAATTGTACTCAATAGGACTCCCATTCACATCCAAGATCGAAAGGCTCAACTGCCCACCAACACCAACATCCCTAGAACACCAACCCAACGGAACCCCAATCATAGGATAAACCAGCGCAAACGGAAAAAGCAGGGAACCAAGAAGAAGCGAATCCAGAGAGCAAAAGCCCCAGCCGAGCCCCTGAACCGCAGTCCGAAGCAAAGAAGAGACTTCCCTAGCCTCAAGGCTAGGGTTTGCCTCAATATTCTGTCCGCCAACGCTAATCCAAGTACAGTGAATTCCCCGGGAGGTGAATGAACGGCCCACATTGGCGAAGAAGGAAGAAACAGTGTGACAGAAGGAGGTCTCATCACGAAGGAGAGATGGATCACAGTCGAGGAAAGAGGCGAGGGAAGTGAAAGAGGTGAAAGAGGGGGAGAAGAGGAGGAGCAAATTAGGAGGGAGGGATCAC
>Ga0123340_1004371_pt1 | contig 13391 bp, 15 predicted proteins | sample SirMexnodulemix_FD_89961 | JGI IMG/M metagenome (GOLD analysis project Ga0123340, IMG submission 89961) | Root nodule microbial communities of legume samples collected from Mexico - Siratro Mexico nodule mix | ecosystem: Host-associated > Plants > Roots > Nodule | place: Mexico: Nepantla... | reverse complement strand
ATTGAAATTAAAACAGTGTGAACTTGATTTGATTAATGTGCTGCTGTGAATTTACAATTCAGTGTGATTGAGAATTTGTTGTGTGCTTATATCTGTCAGTATAACAAATTGATTCATTCGAGCTTTGAATCAATTTATTTCTTTACAGTACTCTATATCTTTAATACCAAGATTCATTAAAGTTTTTCAGATTGCGAAAACTATTTTAAAAGGTTAAAATTGATTAAAATCTTTCAAAGTTCAATTCACCCCCTCTTGAACTCAACCTAAAACGGTTTCAGTAATCAACCTTCATCCACCAATTATCATCAAATAAAAATTCTTTTACTGATTGTGCCTTAGTCACATTATCTTCTTTGTAAGAGGACCATTCATTACTAATAACCATCTCTTGAAGTCCTTTTTTCAAACTTTTAAACCTTTTTAGCATGATTATAGTTGAAGCAAATCTTGTTGGAGCAACAAAAATCAACTTTAATGAGTTAAACCTATTGAACATTGATATTCTCATAGAATGCCCAACAATAAAATGTTTAATAAATGTAGCATCATCAATAATTTGTGAGATCCAAAAACATTGATCATAAACAACACTATTCTTTTCCGTATTTTTTGCTGCACAAACATTTTTCAATGCAAGATTCAAGGTGTGGACTATACAAGGAGTCCAATAAATTGAAGGAAATTCTAATTCTATAAGCATTCCTGCTGCCTTACATACAACTGCATTATCAGTTATAATTTGTACCACATTATTTGGCCTTACTTCCATAATTACATCTCTCATGTGCCTAGCAATAAAATCTTTGTCTTTTATCTCATCAGATGCATTTATTGACTTTAAAAACATTGGTCCACTCATATTGACAACCATAAAATTTATAAGTGGCCTTCTTTGGGATCACTCCACCCATCACTAACAATTGTCACCCCTTTATGTTTCCATGAGTTTCTTATAGGTTGCAAAAGGTTTTCTACATGAATTCTCTCTTTTGCAAGTAAAGGACCTCTCAATTTATTATATGTTGGTGACACATATCCACTAAGATTAGAAGTATTAGCTGCATAAGAAAATACACTCCTATAATAAGGACTTCTTGCTAAATTAAATGGTAAACCTGAAGACTAAAACATCCTCACAATTTCATAATCAAGAGTATCTTTGGCTTGAATATTGAAAGAAGACTCCAAAGAACCTTTTAATTTGAGGGTCTTGTTTGTCTGATTTCCTTCGTCGGATACAAGTGGTAGAGGAACCTTTTTCTTCTTTGAAATCTCTATTTTCAATGTTGCTTCATTGTCTAATTTTTTAAGCTCAACAAGTTTTGACAAACTCACCTTTGGACAACTTCTAACTCCTTCTCTCTTAATTTGTAATAAATGAGCTCTTACCCTAGTGTAAGATCCATTAAATGAAAAATCACATAAATTGTATTTGATCATATTATTTCCCCCACTACCAGGAGTTTTTCTTAATTTTGAAACATATCTCGATAAAGGTTTTGTTTCATCTTCTTGTTCCATAGCTTGATTATTCATCTTAATTTCCTAAAAAAAAAAATATAAAAAATGTACTTACATGCAAACAAAATTTCTAATAGAAACTAATTTATAACATAATTATAAAACAAGTGACAAATTAAAAATTAATTATTATATAATTATTAATATAAATAAAACAATCGTAAATAAATTTATAACATATAAATAAAATTGAAAAATAGGTATTCTATAAATAAAAAATTATAACATATAAATAAATTTACAACATATAAATAAAAAATTCCTTCTCGAAAAACACCAAGAATTTCTACCTAGTGGTTTCTTCTTCCCAGACTCTTCAGTGCCTTCTAGAAAAATAACAACAGTTTCTACCCAGTCTCTTCGGCTTCCTTCTAGAGAAATACCAACATTCGTTGTCTTCAGCTCGTATTCCGTCGTCTCCCACCACCACAAAGAACGTATTCTGTCAGGCGAGGCGACTCTTTTTCTTCTTCTTCTTTTGTTTTTCCTCTTTTGCTTTTTGATTCGTTTTTATTGTATCTTCCAAAATTTATACTATTTTGAGAGAAATTTAAGGAATCAAAATATTTTATATGATATGATTTTCAGATTTGAATATATTTGTTTTAGATTTTATAAATATTTTGTTACCATTCACTAGTGGATTTTGTGATTTTGGTAAAGAATGCGTTGATTTTGTGATTTTGGTAAAAAATGTGTGTCCAATAACGATTAAACGTGTCTTGAACGCGTGTCTTAAGTCGTTGACCATGTTCAGCGGGGAGGAGGGTGTCCTACGCGGTGTCGTTCTGGCCCCGTCGCGTATTCGTGTCGGCAGTGTGTCGAAGCGGGGAAGCGAGTGATTATTCCCGTATCCGAGCTTCATAGGAAGTATGACATATAGTTAAACAATAAAATTGAAGGAATTAAGATCCTACTTGTTGAAGCACAACACGTTCCTTAGTCACAATTTCTTCTCGTGAGTTCTTTCTCTTCTCCAGTAAACTCTACGATTTCCGATGAACTTCTTCTTCTCCGACAAGTCTACAACTTCTCCAGTGAACTTCCATGTTTTTCTCACGACATGGAATTCTCTCTCTTTCTCTAGACCTCTCCTAGTAGTACTCCCTTCTCACCAATTTTTTTCCCCAAATCTATGAAGAAAATGTCCTTATATAGACACAAAATTCACTTTCCGGTCTCACCGGTTGTCTTTCCGGTCACCCACCGAAAGCCCAAACAAAATGGTGAGGGTTGCCATACAAAACCACACCAAAGTTTTCCTTTTATTTTTCATTTTCAGAAACCAACTAGTGTAATACGTGAATGTTATGTGAAAGAAGAAAATACATAGTGCCTGACCAATCATATTTTGCCACGTGGCCACTTCTTTTTTATTTTTTCTTTCACTTTTACGGTTTCTCTTTCTTATCATTTTGTCTTTCTTGTTTTTATCATTATTCCTATTTTTATTTTCTTTTTCGTTTTCTTATTAATTTTTTAATTAATTTTTTCTTTTTTCTATATTTTCTTTTCTTTATTTATTTCTATTTTCCTTTTCTTTTATTTTCAATTTTTGATTGTTCCTATTTATTATATTTTCTATTACATTTTTTTATTTTTCTAATTCTTGAATCTGAAAATTATATCAAAAATAAAAAATATTTTTATTTTTTTATTTTCATCTGATGAAATTGGGTATTGACAGCTGCTCTTCTTTACTCAAATTTTACTAAATAGCTTGAAAATTAAAATTTCCAAGTTATTGGAGTAAAAGATAACTAAAGACAGAAACACTAATTTTGTTCGGGATAAAAAATAAAATATATTTTTTTTCATTCATTTTTATATAAGTCACACCCTTGACTCCTTTACATAGATGAGAGGGCTATAAACCTTACTATCATACAGAAAAGTAAAGTGTTAAGAGATACAACCTTTAGTTCTTTCTCTCACATGATATGTAATGGCAAAAATGTAAAGTGTGGGGGTAATTTGTAGAAAAATAAATTGTAGTTTGCACGAGGGGTGATTTATAGAAAAATAAAATGCAGTTCGCACGAGGGGTGATTTGCAGAAAAATAAAGTATGGAGATACGACTTTGAGACCTCTCTCCACACGAGGGTTAATTTGTAGAAAAATAAAGTGCAGTTCACACAAGGAGTGATTTGTAGAAAAAATAAATATGGAGATACGACTTTGAGACCTTTCTCCACACAAGGGGTAAATTGCAGAAAAATAAAGTATGGAGATACGACTTTGAGACCTTTCTCTGCAAGAGGGGTAATTTGTAGAAAAATAAAGTCCAGTTCGCACGAGGAGTAATTTGATAATTGAAGATTTGACTTTGAGTTCTTTCTTAAACAATGACTTTAAGTCATGAGTTTTGAGAGAGTCATAAAACCATCATTTGAGAATTTTTGATTTGGACGCATGTATGAATGCACGAGGAGCCGTATTTTGATTTGAATGCATGAGGAGTCTTATTTTTGATATGAGTGTATGTATGAATGCATGAGAATTTTTTGTCTTGCTTTTAATGCATGTATGAATGCATGAGAATTTTTGTCTTGCTTTGAGTGCATAAAAATTTTGATTTTTTCATTGGAGAATGAATGTATGAATGCATAAAAATGCATTAAAATTTTAACTTTTATCCCTTTTCATGAACTGGATTCATAACTATATGCTAATGTACAAAATTTTGTCTTGCATGGTGCATGAGATTTTATTTTTGATTATGAGATCTTTTGATTTTGCTTTTGTTTTGAATGTATAAGGATTTTGATTATTTTAGGATAACAAACTCTGAGTCATTTGTTTCTTTGTCAATTTTTCTAAACCAAATGTTTCTATGCAATCATTGAATTTATTGGGAATGAATTTTGAATTTGATTTTTTCATTTTGCGAAAGATATTCACAAATCTTAATAATGCCTGACATAACAATTATACATGCTATCAATTTTAATGTTTTGATGCATATATGTCAGCATGGGTAGATGAACAAAAATATGGGAAAGAATGTTAAACTTCAAATAAGCAATGGAAGTGCCCCAGTTTTTAGTATGAAGTACGGGTGCAACTTTTATTTTTAATCTTTCATGCTTTTTCAGAGCTGGACATGAATGTAATGGAGTTTCCCCAGTTTTGAAATATGAGAAATTGAGTTCAAAGGTGTGGGTTATGAGCATTGGGTGAAAATTAGGAGAGTGCAACTCTTATTGAAAAAACTGCACTAAATCACACAAAGAGTGCCCCAATTTTGATTTTTAGGAGTAACAAATAGATTTGAATAAACAATGATTCACATGAGAAAGAATTGCCCCAGTGTTGACTTTATCAATGTTATTTTCATTTTGAGTTTCGAATATGGTATTACTTTTCTTTACTAGGGGCATTATATTTTTTTTTCTTTTCTTTCATTTTCATTCCTTTTCTTTTTTTTTCTCTTTTCTTTTCAACACATGTTGTCAGACATATTCCTCTATTGCAAGACTATTCTAAATGAAAATCATTAACAATCATTCTCCACTCAATGTGGACTTTATTGGACTTGTATTGTGGCCAGAGGTTAAAGGGTTTTGGAGAAAAGGATATTAAAGGACAAAAAAGTGTTTAAGGGTTATAATTTTGGAACAAAGATCATCAATTATTGGTTTGTTAAAAATAACCAAGGCTTTCTTCTAAGTTTTTTCTTTAATTTTTTTTTTCTATTTGCTCACTTTGTGAGAACAATTGGGTTTCTGAATTGTCATCTTTTTATTTTGATGACACACTTTCATTTTTGAATTTCTTTTACTATTTCTTTTCTCTCTGTTTTTCTTTTTTAATTTTGATTTGGGAATTTTTGATGTACTCCTTCTTTGATGATTTTTTTTTCTAAGAAACTTTTGATATGTAGACTTGAACTGACTTTCCCTTAATATATTTTTGAAAGAAAAATTTTATATTAGGCTCAAAGATAGGTGCAATGGATATTTTATGATTTTTATCTTTGGAATGAGAAAAATGGCCATATGTCACTTTGGGTCCTGATTGCTTTGATTTTTAAAAAGATTAGCTTTTGCAACAGAATTCAATGACTTTCAACATGTATCATATTTTTTTTTTGTATGTCCTAACTTTTGCTTAGACTGTCCGTTGCGGGTTGTCAGTCTAACAGACTTTCTTTCTTTTTTTCTTTTTTATATGAATGTTTCTAATGATTTTTTTTTCGAAATTTGGACAATAAGATTTAATTGTCCTTGTATGAAAAATCTATTTGACAATTTTGACCATTGGGATAAACCTTTCTCTTTAGATAGGCTCAAAGAAGGCTCAAAAGGATTTTATCCAAAACATATGCATTTAATATGTTAAATTTGAAAAAAAACTCAACTTGATTCTTTTTATTATTATGTCAGGCTTTACGATATTTTTCATTTTTGGAATTTTCTGATAAATTCAATGATTCCATAAACAATTGATTTATAATGTTATTATTCCTTTTTTTTTGAATTCTTGGGATTCTGAATTATAACCCATGTCATATTTTCTTAGCAACACAAGATATAAATAGAAAAATATTTTCTGAAAATTTCTTTTTATTGAATATTGCAGCACAATGACAATGTCAAAGATTACATTCATATTTCAAAGATTACATCCCCTTATTTTGGAATCAAATTATGCATAGAATTTCTTAACTGCGTTAGAGTTAACCGATAATGGTAACTCTTCCCCATCCATCTTTGCAAGAATTAATGCACCTCCAGAGAATTCTTTCTTTACTACATATGGCCCTTCATAGTTTGGCATCCATTTCCCACGATGATCTTTTTGAAAATATATGATTTTCTTAACCACCAAATCTCCTTCATGAAACTCTCATGGGCGTATCTTCTTATCAAAAGCTTCTTCATTCTTCTTTGATATAATTGGCCATGACATACAACAATTAACCTCTTCTCTTCAATAAAACTGAGTTGGTCATATCTCGCTTTAACCCATTCAACTTCTTCCAACTTAGTTTCCATCAGCACTCAAAGAAAAGGAATTTTAACTTTAAATGGTAGACAACTTCCATTCCATAAACCAATGAGAAAGGAGTTGTTCCAGTTGATGTTCTCACCCATGTACGATAACCATGCAAAGCAAATGACAACATATCATGCCAATCTTTATAAGTTACTACCATCTTTTGAATTATCTTTATATTTTTGTTAGTCGTTTCAACTGCTCCATTCATCTTGGGACGATAAGGGGAAGAATTGTGATGCTTAATCTTAATTTCTTCACACAGCTCAATCATCATCTGGTTGTTTAAGTTAGTGGCATTATCAATGATAATTTTATCAGGAATTCCATATCTACGAATCAACTCCTTTCTTATAAATTTTGCCACCACTTTTCTGGTCAAATTTGTATAAGAAGAAACTTCGACCCATTTTGTAAAATAATCGATGGCCATGGTGCAGATAAAACATTCAATGCAGTAGGTGACACATTAATGTTATCAGCATATATTTGACATTTCTGACACTTTCTGACATGTTTAAAACAATCATTTTTCATTGTCAGCAAAAAATATCCCGCCCTTAGAATCTTTCTAGCCATAGAATGACCATTCATATGAGTATCGAAGGTTCCTTCATGCACTTCTTGCAATATTAGCTCAACCTCTTTAGCATCCACACAACGGAGGAGCATCGTATCATGATTTCATTTATACAACACATCTCCATTCAAAATGAAACTAGAGGCTAACCTTCTCAACATTCTCTTGTCATTCTCTGAGGCTAAATCAGGATATTCACAATTTTGTAGGTATCGTTTTATATCAAAGTACCATGGCTTGCCATCTATTTATTCTTCAATGAAATTGCAGTATATTGGATTCTCATAACTTTGCATTTTAATCATTGGCAACTCCTCCTCTTGACTTATCTCAAACATGGAGGATAATGTACCAATAGTGTCAGCTAACTAATTATATTCTCTCGAGATATGATGAAACTCTATTTTATCAAAATATTCAATCAACCCTTTGATGTATGCTTTGTAAGGAATAAATTTCTGATCTTGAGTTTCCCATTCTCCTTTAATCTAATGGATAAATAGTGCTAAATCACCATATACAGTCAAACACCTTGCTTTATATTATATGGCTGCTCTGATCCCCATGACACAAGGTTCATATTCTGCTATGTTATTGGTGCAATCAAAACATAGTCTAGTAGTCATTGGTATATATTATTTTTCTAGGGAGATAAGCACTACCCCTATACCATGTCCTAATGCATTGGAGAATCCATCAAAGAATAAAATCCACTTCCTTTCATCACTACTATCATCTTCAGATATAAACAAAGCCATAATGTCTTCATTTGGGAACTCAGGTTGCATGGATTGGTAATCATCTATGACTTGTTGAGCTAAAAATTCAGCCAAAGCACTGCCTTCAATAGCCTTTTGAGTGACACAAACAATATCAAATTCTGATAAAAACATTTGCCAACGAGTTATTCTTCCAGTCAAAGCAGACTTTTCAAAAATGTACTTGATTGAATCCATATTAGATATTAACCATGTTGTGTGACTAAGCATGTACTGTCTCAAACGATTTACTGTCCAAGCCAAGGCACAACAGGTTTTTTCCAATGAGGAATATCTATGCTCACAATCAGTAAACTTTTTGCTTAAGTAATACACAACATGTTCTTTCTCTCAGTTTCGTCATGCTGAACCAGTACACAACCCATCGATCCATCTAATATTGTCAAATATAGAATAAGAGGCTTTCCAGGGACTGACGTGCATAGTATTGGAGGCTCTTTCAAATATTCTTTGATTGTATCAAAAGTATTTTGACAGTCTTCATTCCATTCTACCACTTGATTCTTTCGTAACAGTTTGAAAATCGATTCACAAGTGGCAGTTAGCTAGGAAATAAATATAGAAATGTAATTCAATCTTCCTAGAAAACCTCGAACTTCTTTTTCATTGCAGGGATGTGGCATTTCAAGAATAGCGCACACTTTATCTGGATCCACTTCTATTCCTCTTTGACTAACAATGAATCCTAGAAGTTTCCCAAACTTCACCCCAAAGGTGCACTTAGTTGGATTCAACCCGAGTTTATATTTTCTCAACCTCTCAAATAATTTCTTCAAGTTAAACAAATGCTCTTCTTCAGATGCAGATTTAGCAATCATATCATCAACATAAACTTCAATCTCCTTATGCATCATATCATGAAAAAGAGTCACCATAGCTCTTTGATAGGTTGCACTAGCATTTTTCAACCCAAAAGACATAACTATGTAACAAAATGTCCCCCATAAAGTGATGAAAGTAGTTTTCTCTATATCTTCAGGCGCCATTTTTATTTGATTATATTCAGAAAATTCATCCATGAATGAGTATAATGATGATGTAGCAGTGTTGTCCACTGATATGTAAATGTGCGGTAATGGAAAATCATCTTTAGGGCTAGCCCTATTCAAATCTCTGTAATCCACACACATTCAAACTTTCCTATCTTTCTTCAGAACAGGAACAACATTAGCTACCTATTAAGGGTATTGTGTTACAGCTAAGAATTCAGCATTAAACTGCTTTTCAACTTCTTTTATTTTTAACGATACCTCAGGCTTCATTCTTCTCAACCTTTGCTTAATTGGTTGAGTTTCTGGTTTAAGTGGTAATCGATGTTGTACAATTTTAGGGTCTAAAGTAGGGATATCTTTATATGACCAAGCAAATATATCTCTGAAATCCCTAAAAAAGGTGCAAAGCTCATGCCTCATTTCACAAGATAAATCACCTCCAATTTTGACAATTTTTTCTTCCCCTTCATCTCCCAAATTTATCTTTTCAATTTCCTCTTCATGCGGTTTTATCATTTTCTCTTCATGTTCCACTAATCTTAACAATTCAGGAGAAGGTTTATAATCTTCTTCAAATTCATCATTTTCCATATCATCATCGGGGTTTGTAAAATTTGGATACGAATTTTCAAAATGATTATTTTCTAAGAATGCATTGTCGTATCTGCAATATTCAATTTTTGTGCGAATGAATAAATAGGCGAGATAAAGAATAAACAAGAAAACTTAAAATTTTATCAAATAGAAACCTTGCGTTGCTAAGAAATTTATATTGTCACATAGAGGAATATTGTTCAAACTTATTCAAAACTTCAAAAATTATTTACATTTCATTAGTGAACACCATGGGTAAATTTACAGAATCCCAATTGTTTAATTGCTAATTTGGAAGACAGAGGCGCACAAGGATGAGGCTTTGTTCTTCAAAATCTTGCTCAATTGCAGCGACATGATCAACATTATCATTGCTTGCAGCATTTGCATGACTAGTCAGGGGATTCTTCTCCACACTTGGCTTCTGTTCCTGAAATGTGCCATCAAAGTTTGTACTTTGTGTTTCAAAGCTCTACAATTCTCTGTTGAATGACCAATTTCTCCACCATGATATTCGCACTTAGCATTTGCATCATAGAATCTGGAATATGGTGGTTGCAGAACTCTGGCTAGACAAATAGCCACTAAAGAACTCTTGACTAGGTCAGGCAGAAGCTCAGTGTAAGTCATAGGAAGAGGAGTAAATTGCAGAATTCTTTCTCCCATGTTCCTCCTTTGCCCCTGGTTTTGGTTTTGCATTTGACTAGGACCAGAACCTCCCATATTTGGCATGAATGGAGGTCTAGGAGCGTTACGCTGGTAGCTTGGCATAGTATTTGCAACATAAGTAGCTGATGGCCTATAGATTGGTTTATACTGTTGTTGATATCCTTGCCAGTACGACACAATCGATGCAGTTTGCACTTCTCCTTTTCTCTTTTTGTTAGAACTGAAAGCAGGCTTCTTAACATTAGCAGCCGTAGACGAGCTTTGAGCTATTCTTCCACTCTTTAACCTGTGTTCAAATCATTCTCCAATAGTAACAATATCAGAGAAGTTTGAGGAAACACTCCCCAACACATGTTCATAATATGGAGATTGTAGTGTTTCGATGAATAAGGTGGTCATTTCCTTCTCGTGCAAAGGTGGTTCCACTTAGGCAGCCAACTCCCTCCACCTTTGAGCATATTCTTTAAAAGTTTCTACACTCCTCTTGGACATTCCTTGCAACTGCATTCTATAAGGAGCCATGTCCATATTATATTTATATTGCTTCAGAAAAGCATTTACCAAATCCCTCCATGAATGAATCCTAGTTGGCTCCAAGTGCATGTACCAGTTCAAAGCAATTCCAGCTAGACTATCTTGGAAAAAAGTGCATTAAAAGCTTCTCATCATGAGCATGAGCAACCATTTTTTCTGCAATACATTGTCAAATGACTCTTTGGATAAATGGCTCCCTTGTACTTTTCCAAACTCCGACACTTTAATTTTTGGAGGAATCACAACATCAGAGACTAAATATAGTCCAACAGCATCTCCAAACTCACAAGCACTGACTCCTTCAATCATCCTGAGCTTTTCTTCTAAGACCTATAGTTTGCTCTTGGTCTTATCAGCATTGAGCAAAACATTCTGAATTCCCTCAGGAATGTTAACTTTAGCAAAAGTGGTCTCTCTAGTATGAACTTGCAAAACTTTGGACTGAGTAGTAGAAGGAATTTCGTTAACTACCACCTTTTCGACATGACCAACAAGTGATATTTCAGATTGACCATTTACAACAGGTGGAACATTTTCTTGTTAGCATAATCCTCATATGGTGGCTCATAATCAAGAGGCAAACATCGTAAGGAGGAAATTCCTATTCAGTCCTATTCCTTTGACCAGTATGAAGGTAAGCAGAATGCGATGCTTCATTTTGAGCTTTTACAATGCTTTGAAGTGTGGTTAATGGTTCTAGGATCTGGCCGAATTGATCCTTTAGTTGATTAATATCATTCTTCATGCTCTCTCTTGCCTCTCTCAAGCCTTCCATTTTCTTATAGTTAGCTCGAGTTCTATAGGGATGTCATGAAAAGTTAGCCATTTTTATGTTTTTGTTTCTTTTTTAGGAATTAATAAATAAAAATGCAGGAAGAAAACCAAATGCAAATTATATAAAAAAAAACACGACACTTGTGTAAATAATCATGTAAACAAAAATACTTTTGAAAATTTCATTTCTTTTTCACAAAATTTTTCTATGTTCATCAACATTTTGTTTTAAGAAAAAGCTCAAAAAAATTTTCTTAGTTTCAAATTTCAAATTCAATTTGCATGATTTTCGCACAAGGTCTTTATTTTGCAAAATAAAACAACTATGAAAAAAATGCTATGCATGAAAATGAAAACATTAATTAGATATTTTCCACATTTCTTTTTTTACCAATAAATTGACCCTCTCTTTCTTTTTTTTACCAAATTTTCACTTTTCCAATCATAACTCAATCAAAACTTCGACAGAGCTTCGACGTGCAGAATGTCTCCCTTAGTGCCCCCTAAAAAAGTTTTATCTTATTTGACCACAGGTTCTAGGATTACTACATGCTCCTCACAAAAAAAGTGCTTACTTAAATTCTAGGAGGTATAAAAGGTCACTAGAGTCATGGCCCACTTTACGTCTTATTCAAGGTAGCTGGTAAACAACATACCAAGGACATACAAATAAAGCAAACAAACTCTAGCTGGGGTTTTCACAAAAGCCACAATAGAAAGTACATCCAATCAGCATTGCTATTAACCCCACTACTCTATGGATTGCTCATACCCAGGTATAGGTTTGCACTCATGTATATGCATGCAAGTGTGTGTGTGCAAGGGAGAACATTTACCCAGTTGCAAAATAATCAAACAATATATAGCATGTCTTCTATCCTAGGTTCAATATTTCAAAACAAAACCATGTTATCTACTCTAGGGTTCAAGATTTCAATAAATAAATAACATACCTGAAAAATGCTTTTGCGCTGCAATTTTCAAATATACATATGCAATATAAAGCAAAGATAGAAATATAAACATTCAAAAAAACCATATTTATGTTAATTCATTTTGATTAAAATGGCCTGACTCTTTCATTCCCCAGTCAAGTCGTCATCTGTCGCAACCTCATCGGCGACCGGACTCACGACGATCCAAAAATGGAAAAATTTATAAAAATGAAAAGGGTGAAAAATGAGATGGAGTTGCCACCATAGTTTATTAAGGAAAACTATGGAAAAAACCAAAGAATAGGAAAAGGTGGTCTGTGAATCAAAGAATGGGTTCGGAAGTCGGTTACGTGTCGAGAAGGATTAGCACCCCCACAACGCCTGTCCAAAGACAGTACCTTTAATCAAAATGAATAACAATAAATATGACTTTTAGAATGTTTAAATTTCCAAAAATAATAGTAACAAAGCAAGTAAAGCAAGAGCACCCAAAAATACAACAAAAAGAATTTAAAATAAAACAAAACAAAAATGAATTTTAAATTAAAGGGGGACCTGGCAAGGTTTGACCTTGCTCTTAAGTATCTCTATTTAAAGAAATGGAAAATCAGGGCATACGTAGTTCTGGAGGATCAATGAGTTTGTTTGAGAAACTTGATATTTTTATTTTTCGAATGTTTATATTTTTATTATTTTTAAAAATTAAACTTTATTCTTGGATATTGCTTGATGAGTACGACCCTTTGATATTCTACACTAAGTTAAAAATTTTCGAATTAAATCCCATATGACACATGTGGCCATTTGGATATTTAATCGAAAATTTATTTTTTAAAATAAATCTGCATGACGCGTATGGTCATTTGGGAATGTAATCAAAAATTTATTTATCTTTTAAAAAGTTTACTTTTATTTTTAAAAGAAAAAACATCTAAAGATGAGACTAAATAAAAATTCTCAAAATAATATGAATAGTTTATGGAACTAAAAGATATATATATATATATATAT
>Ga0123340_1004368_pt1 | contig 13393 bp, 4 predicted proteins | sample SirMexnodulemix_FD_89961 | JGI IMG/M metagenome (GOLD analysis project Ga0123340, IMG submission 89961) | Root nodule microbial communities of legume samples collected from Mexico - Siratro Mexico nodule mix | ecosystem: Host-associated > Plants > Roots > Nodule | place: Mexico: Nepantla... | reverse complement strand
ATATTAAATGATTGTGTAGAAGGGAAGGATTTAACACTATATATAAAATGACTGTGTCTACCTCTAAATCATTCAACATTTATGGTTATTCTTTTAGTGTTATACGACTTTTAGCAAAATTATTATGCTATCATATATCAATTTATATTATTACTATTATTAGTAATATTTTTATACGATAAAGAATAGAGTACCGTAATAAAAATTGACATCATCAACAATCATAAAAAAAAAATCTAACCCTTTATACAATGTTACAAATAATATTATATACCTAAGTATGCTTTATACATTTTCTAGTATCTTGTTCGATAATGTATATTTCTATGACGCACCACTCTTACTATGTCTTCGTAATTTAAATTTCCATATTTATTTGAAAACAACAATAATATGAATTAAATGATAAATAGTGAATAATAAGAATTCAACGCACTTAATTTCCATCGAGCTTGACTGAAATGCTTATTTTTAAAACAATTAAAAAAATATTAGTTGGGACAACATATTTACTAAAAAAAATATAACTAACATGTAGAAATAAAAATAATAATAAAAAAAAAACATTATTTTTCCCTTTGTTTTCTTATTTTGAGTTTGGATTTACATAGTCTAATACAAAATAATTTTTCTCACTCAAAAACATACAAATAAAAAATTTCTGCATACTTATATACTAACATTTTTCATAAATATTTAATATGTTCAACAATATAATCACTCTAACATAAATTTAATCAATCAAGTACAACATTATATTTTATGTACATCTTATTAATATTGATATTTTTTCACTCTTAATTAGATAATAAAAACCTTCATCCTTCCTGACCTCTCCACTTAATACATTTATCTATATGACTTTAGTATAAGTTGAATTTAAATATCTTATTAAATCCTCAAGCTTAGTGTTTAATATTCATTCTCTATATTGAGCATCAATCACATTTTGTGATTCACATCAATACTTTGAATCTATTCAGAATATATACAACTTGTATAAAAAAAAATATAAGTAATACAATAAATAAATATTTGATTTAAATTTATCAACAATAAAATAATTAAGTTAAACAATAAAAAAAAAAACTAACATAGGAATGACTCTTGAGCAATGCTTCTTTGCTTGAGTGTGATCCCTCCATAGAATAACAAATTTATATCTCTTGGTCCTTGAGATATGAGTATTGGCTTGAGTGACAGGTCATTGCTTAGGAATATACTCCTAATAAAGATAGAATCAACATTGACTCTTTATTAATTGAACAATCATTTGTTGCTTGAGTGATGAGAGTGACTTTAGATAAAAAGATATTCTAGAGTGATAATGGTTTCTAGAAATGAATAGCTAAACCTTGAAAGTTCTAATCTATATCCTTAAAATATAATTGAAGTTAACATTTATCATTCTAGAACCATCACTTCTAAAACTTGTGAAAGCAATAAGTTCATACATTCTCCCCAACAACAAAAATTTCACCCTTAAAACGATAAACCTAAAGTTCTCTTATCTTCTCTTTCAATTCCTAATATGAATCTCTCAAATGATCCATCAATATATTTAACTAGTTATTGATTAAATCATGTGTAATCAAATCCTTAAAAATCTATATTTAATATTTGAAATTAACATATATTTGGCCATAATAAATTTACACACATTAATCTTTAACATTGCAAACAATGTCCAACACACTATTTTATAAACAAGGAAACAATTCATTAATATATGAAAATCATTTTAAGGAATCAATTGATCATTAAATGGTTTAAGATCTCGATCAATGTGAAATTAAACTCAATTCAAGTCTTTCATCTATCAAATATGTTTATAATGTTTCTCTATTTAGAGCTTAAGAATAGAAGGAAGCATAATCTTTCATGTCGAGGCTTACTTCAACAACCACCAAATATCAAGAATATTTATGTGCAAAGTCTCTATAAAGACAAAGTTGCTAGAAGATCAAACAATAAACTATAATGTAAATACTCCTGATACAACTCTTTACTTTAGTATTTTATGTAATTTTGGTTTTAGTGGAAATGGCTAAAATATTTGTATTCTTCACTCTAGAAAGTTAATCATCTATGAGGAAACACTTGACATATCTTCTCTCTCCCAGTCTATCTATTATAAGTGTAAAAGGTATACCATGTAATCGTATAATCTCTCTAATATGCAACTAAACAAGTTTATATTTAAATATCTTCATATTTACGAGTAAGAAGTGAACATTCTTCATCAATTGATCAACTATAACCTCTAAATTTGTGACCTCTCACAAATTTAGTAAATAAGTAAGAAATTTTATATTAATATTCTCCCCTTTCTAGTTTGGAATCTTTAATTACTAAAGTATTTTCATAAACTTCTAATATTTAAATTTATTTTTTTGAAAAGTGAAACATGATGTTATAAACTAAGTCACATCTACTTTTATTTCAGACCACAATAAAGACTTCTTCAAGTTTTAATACACAATAATCATATAGAGATGCAAATTAAGGAGACTTTTATGTTATTCTTGCATAATCATTTTCTTACATTCACTACCCAAGAGTTTTCTACGATGTTATATAGGGAAAATAATTTAATCTATTTTAAATTCAGTTTCATAATTCATTTTGTAAAGAAAATTATTTTGTCAAATTGATTTTGTTTATCGAAATTAAGCGAAAAATGAGCATTGAAGTTTTTATACATAAACCATTCAGTGATGAGTGATGAGGGCCTCTCAAGGCTCCCATGATGCCAAAGAAAGTCCACTCCAAACCCTTAAGAATACAAGACGCAAAGAAAATAAGCAAACTTCCAAGTAGGTGATTCTTGGAAATTATTGGATCTCTTTGCCTATCTTTTTGTAGAGTTTTGTTACAGAAAGATGGGGCAGTAATCCTATCTAGTTTAGGTGAAAATTGGAGGTGGTTTGGTGGTGAAAAAAAGGAATGGTCGAATGGTCTAGGTACGGTGTTTGATGGGGAATCTTGGAGAACTTCTTTGGTGTTTTGGTGAATGTAGGTGGATGGTATACGACTGAATGGAGTTTATGCTTTTGGGGTGTATCTTAATGGCTAAAGGATATGGAAAACTTATAATGGTGGAAGCTCAGCAAGATTACACAATTAGATGCAAGATACAGAATGGAAAAGAAGACAATGGATGATAGTGCAAGTGAAAAATGCAAATGGAAAAGAAGTAAGGAAGGATGGAGTATTTCCTTACTAAGGTGTACACACTGTAGGGGTAAGGCTGCTATAACCCTTAAGGGCTTCTTCGGACTAATCTTAGAGGCTCCAAGAAGACAAAGGAGAGAAAGTTGTTAGAAAACTCAATCAAGCTCACTCTTCTCACAAAGGAAATCCACTCACAAGCTTTAAAGCTAAAGTTTCTTAAAGGTGTGATTTTATATAAAGGGGAGATGCCATTTTATAAACTAAATCGTGCACTCCAAGCCCCAAAGAAGAGTGTGAGACTTATCCTAACACATTATGTCCTTAGGGTTTCCTTATTTTACCCTATGTTAAACTTATTTTTGGGGTTTAAGATAATAAACATAAAAACTATAAAGAAAGTTGTCAAATAAGACTATTATAATTTATGTCTCTTTTCAATATTTTTTTTCATGTGAGAGGTTTTCTTCTATGTTTATTACATTTTTGTATTCATTAATTTGTCTTCTTAAGATGTCTTCTCCAATCTCTTCTTTAATTTAAGACTTCATTTTTTTTATTCTCATCACTTACCTTTTCCAAATCTGTTTAGTCATCTTTAAAATGGTACAATGAAAAGGATATGTGAAGAGATGTCTTAGTGTCAAAATATAGGTTATAGAGAAGCTTAAACAATATTAGGAATTGCACTATGAATTCTAATTGATGGAGAGATTTGAGGAACGTATGGGGGAAATGGTGGATATGTGTATAGGCGTTCAATATGTACACCAATGCTAAGGATCACTTTTTAGGATTTGATTTGATAGGCATGAGCAGAAAAGGTAACTGTGTATGAAGAATCGTATGAGGTGGCAATCATATGGAGTATTTAGAATCATGAAAACAATGTTATTTTGAAAAATTGTAAGTGTGACATAATGGAGATATTCACCTTAACTCAGATTAAAACATGGACATCAATAACAAGAAAATATAAAAAGGCAGGTTGGTGTCTAAATCTAATTAGTTGCCTTAAATTCGGGAGTTGAGAAAAAAAAGTCTAGCTTGTAGAAGGGAATGTTAAAGTAAGAATGTTAATGGTGTGCTCAAATTGTGAAGTTGTTTTTTTTTGTACATATTAAGTTGTTTAACATATGAAGTACCGTGTGCTCAAATTGTGAAGTTGTTTTTTTTTGTACATATTAAGTTGTTTAACATATGAAATACCGTAGCATTTTGTTGCACGAAGGAAGGTTTTATATTTACTACAGGTGTTGTGAAAGGACTTCAATTACACTCTACCAAATTTCTAATAGAAGCTTCTTAATTTTCTGGTGCTTTTATCTAAGACAAAAAGTTGTAAAGAAGCATACAACAATGTTGTAATGGCTGCAAGTTTTGTCTAATAGAGACTATCAAATAGTACTGCAATTTTGTACCTCTTTGAAAGAACTGGACACATAAGCATCACCTATATAAGATTATAAGACATGGTAACCTGTTCTTGAAGTTAGTGTAAGTTTTGGCATTCTAAACTATTTTAACACCTCTGTATCACTTAGGAAGAATTGTTTTCTTGGTGATGTATATATGCAAAATTTGGAAGGAATTTGGGACAAGTTTTATGCTTTCGTGTGTGCAGGTTCTAGCTTTCAAAGGTTGAAGATGTCAGGACACAATTACAAGATCTGTGATAGCCTTATACCCTCAATGTTGTTAAAAAAACTAGCGAAAGACAAAAGTTGTTGTCACATTTTCAGCTCCAACTCATCTTGCATGAACAGTACACCCCATGGAAGGTAGAATTATCTTGCATGAAGAGTATTAAAATGGATCACTACAAAGTAGAACACTCAATTGGATTAGTACTCCATCTACAACATGAGTAGTGTTGATACGATACCAAAAGATGATAGTATTGCACACAAAGAGAATCTAGTAGAGAACTTTAGTAGTGTAACCACATCAAGGAATGTGAATTCAGGTGAAGCTATCAAATTGAAGGTAAGATGCACCAAGCAAATTAGTAACACATGTTTTGTCTATTGTACTGAGTGACTTTTGGCTAAAGTACTCTCTACACTTATGCTTGGCTTGGTTTTGGTTTGGAGTTTTGATATAAGTATTACATAAGAGAAGGGGTATAGAAGTTGTGTGTAAGAATGTTTTATTGAAATCCTTGGTTCAAAGTACCTTGGAATCTATGTTTTTTTAGCTTTTTGTATAAGGGTTAAAATACTTCTTTTATGCTTCCATTTTATAATATATTCTTTATCACTGATTAAAAAAAATATTTAAACCATTCAATCATTTTCTAATTGTTCATCTATTTTCCTTTAGCTTAATAAATTTGAGTTGTGTAACTCAAAAATTTAAGATTTTATCTCTGAAGTTATTTTGCTAACTAATTTCAAGTTATAAATACCAAAATTTTCAACTTTGTTCTCTTTAGGAAATCCACTCATAAGTTTAAAATCTTTTCAATACATTTAATACAGTGTTATTTTGATGGATTGATATCTAAGATTTAAGTATAACACTTCAAGAAAAAAGTCATTTAGACACCAATTTTTAGCTACCAAATAAAATGATTGTTAATTGTGACTAAAATAACCACCAAATTAGATTTTGATTGTTAAATAACTACAAAAAATAAAAGTAATGATTGAATTTAATGACCAATTAAGTCAAGATAATTGGTATCTAACATTAGCTACCAAGATTTTAGTCACCTATATCATTAGATCCTAAATTGGTATTGGTGTCTAAATAGCTTTTTGCTTGTAGTGTAAATAATTTTAAGTTCATAAATAAAATTTGTTTAAAATCAAATTCTGATTGATTAAAAATAATTTTTACTTAGTCAAATTCAGTTAAGAAAACAAGAGAGAAGTTAGAGAAAATTAAAAGGATGAGAAATTTTAAAAAGATATTAACTTTTAAAGTAAATAACTAAATAGCTAAAATTTAATTTATATTTTTAAAATATAAATTAAAATTTTAATATTTGTTATTAAAAAAATTATATCTTTTAAAACTAGTAGAAAAAAACAAGTTAATACACATGTCAAAGAAAAAGCCAAAATGTATAAAAGAGAGTATCTAAGTCATCAAAGATGCAAAAGTAAGTTACAGAAAAGGGGTCACATTGAAGAATATTTAGAGATGGTGTACTATGGTGCAGAAGTTCTAAACTCATTAAAGTTATAGAACTTGTCACCAGAGAGAGTGAGAGAGAGAGAAATTATAGACTTTCTAAAAGTGAGAATTATATTGTTTACTATCTCAAGGCTGTAACTTATTTCTTGTCTGTTTGAACCATTTTAAGATTGCACATCACAGTAAATTTGAACCATTTGAAAATTGCATATCGCAATGAATTATGATTTCATTCCTTTTGACTGAATGAAAAAACCACCACTTTCATTTCAATGTTCACCTAATTTTGCTTTCTTTATGGCATTGAAACTCTATATATCTAGTGAATTGAGTCTTGGATTTAAGTTTATTTCGAGAAATTATATGTTGAATACCAATTTTTATATGACAGATATTTATTTATTTTAATTTAAAATAAAAATCAATAACAGTCATTTATATACTTATTGACCATGAATTTTGTGTTTCTTTATAAACATAATCTTACAATATGCATCCGAGGGAAGAGATAATTCTCCTTCTAGAGGCCTTTTATCTTTTTGGTAGACATTTCCATGGATTTACTATTAAATTAAAGCTCCACATAAAATTATATAATTTAAGTATAATCCAAAAAATTACAAATAAATTGAAAGAAGGAGTTACAGGAAGCTAATTGAAAAATATAAAGGAAAGAAATTAAAGTTCAAATATGTAAATTAATAAAAAAATTACTAAACCGTGAATTTGTAAGCTACCCATAATTAAGATTTGTGAATTACACAACTTTATTACATAGTAAACAATATATATTAATTATGCAAATTTTAACTACCTGTAATTTTCTAAAACTATTTTTTAATAACTTTTGATAGTATCTGTATCTCTTTAACCTTCACTATTGATAGTTTTTGTCTTTATATAGCATGGCAGTTGATTTTTCTTCTGGTCTTGATACTCTTTGAACACCATTTTAGTTTTTAGACCCTCTTATCATCCTGAGACATTATTATTGAATTAAAATGTGGAAGTTAACTTTGTTAATTATATTAAAATTAATTGGCAAATGGTTGATTGTTTGAAAATATTCTATTTGACTAACAAATATCATAACCAACATTTAAATTTTCTGGTCAATTTAAATCTTCCCATAGTAATACAAACCCCTAGGTTTGTGTAATCACTACAACATAAACTATATTATTCATTCATAATTTTGTTGAATTGAAAATTCATGCATCCACGTTTCGAGGTCACTCGTGCAACATTAAAGTACTAGAATATCTTAGAGGAACTTAAATAATTCTTTGTGGAAAAGGTGGAAGAGGAATAGAAAATCTTTTTTGACCTATTATTTCATGTTTCCAATGCCAAAGAGAAGAATTAATGTGTTCTTAGACCTTGGGGTTTTCATCTGCTAAATTGTACCAACTCATTCCACGTTCCACACCATTTCCCACACATCCAATAAAAAACGTACAAGTAAAAATATTCATAGATCCTATCATTTCTGTCTGTCACTAAAAATATATAATACACACACATTCAAGATCAATGAATCAATGTCATCAACTAAAACTGGTCTTAGATAAATCTTTATATGTGTTTTAACTTTTTTCTAATAAAATTCAGAAAAATGAAAATTAATTTCAGATATATACAATAAGTACAGCTCAGTATCAGCTTCACATGCAGATGATATTTGACTCACACGTATGTAGAAGATACAAAAAATACATGCACACCAAATTCCACATATAATGATTCAAACCATTTTTTTCTCGAAGTTATAATTTATTTGTTAACAGGAACATGTGCATGTATGCCATCTGCATAAAAAAAGGACAGAAGGCTCTTCAGCACCATAGTGAGCCGAAAATGTAGGTTCTGTGGCAAGATGCTATATTCTCGCTGCTATATCATACATGTTCCTCTCACTTCTTCAGAAATTGCTGACCCCACTAGTGGCCTCCATCACCATCACTTAACTTCAAATACATATTAAGATGCAATTTTCCACAAATAATTTGGTAAAATTCACATATAATTATATCTTTTAAGCAAGCAAGTTACAATCAGACTAATATCAATAAGTTAAATACTCAATTAAGATTTTAAACTGTGCAAGTTATGAAGATAATTGGAATCAGATCAGTAACATTTAAGGTTTTTGACAAAAACCATGATGTTTGTTTTGTTCTGCATGCAGAAACCTAGAAGCGTGTGATCTTTATCATCCAGAAATTAGTTTATCTTTTACTTGAGAAAAAACTCTGTGAACCCTTTGTGAACAAAATTTTATTGTCTGCATTCTCAATAAGGTTGAAGAGAGTGAAAGTGATGGGTCAATGGAGGGAGCTGCAAGACTGCACAAGACTCCTTGTATAATGAAATGGGCATTATGTGTGTGAGATGTTATTATTTATTATTGTTAGGTCTCAAAGTTTGATTGAAAGTTGGTACAGTGAGGTTGACAGAAGATGAAGCCATGCATGGGGATAAGAACAGAATCATGATTGGAACTCACTGTTCACATGCACCTACAACGTCATAATTCTCATGTCAGTACATAATTGCTTCACAATTTCCAGCTGCTGCTAGCTCTTTTCTCTTCAGTACTTAGCGGGGAGACACAATCATCGTCTACTTTCACTTTTTTTCTTTTGGTTAAAATGGCATCATATAGAATAATATGGTAAAAAAGATAAAACTATATAATGTTATATATATACAAGGAGCATCATATAGAATAATATGGTAAAAAAAATAAAACTTCTTGGAGCATTTTGGTTAAAATGGCATCACATAGAATAACCTTCTTGGAGCATGGATCTGCTGGGGTCTAATTTGCCTGAGAATTGGCATAACTATCATGGATATATAGCAGACTTAAAAATAATCACTGAGACGCGTTAATTTTAGTTAAAGTAGAATTTTTAATACACTCTATATCGGTTTGTAAAATAAGATTTCTATTTATTTATAAATTATTAAAAGATTTTATCTCTAGTAAATTTGTAATTTTCAACACACTTTCTCAAGATTGTTCAACTCATGTGTGAGACTATATTATTTAAGGGGTGATTCGATAAATAGCGGGTGATCAATAACCGTTATAGATACGCTCTGAAATGAACTTTAAACCTAACTCAATCTTTTAAATTGATTTGTATAGTGAGATTTACATCTATTTATAAATTATTAAAAGATCTTATCTTTATTTGAAATGGGATATTCAACATAAATAACTTTATAATTTGTCTCTTAATCTAAGTTTTGCCGTTAACTCAATTTTGCTGATTATAAGAAAAATTAAAATCTGCGATTATATTCTTTATTTTGAATATATCACTGATAAAATTTGTAAAACTTTTATTCTTTGGTTGGTGTGATCCAATGATGGTGATGATACTATAGTCATTATTAATGAGTGTGTCTACTTATTTGGCTAAGGTTGTGTAGCAGTATCTACTTCCTCAACAAATATATATGGTGCAAATCAACATGCTGCATGGTGCATTCACTCGCATCCTATTATATAAGAGTGAAAATGGGACAACTATCGAAGATGGTTTATCAAATTTCATATTAAACAGAAATTAAAAACTCACTACTCATAATCAATTTTATCAATAATAATATAGATACATACATTAAAATTTACAAACAAATTTATCCGTAAAATTTGTATATACATGAACAAACTAAATAAGCTTATACGAACTCTTGCAATGTCATAAAGTAATTTTACTAAAAATAATATCTAATTACACATTTATTTACATATCACAAAATTATCTATTGGAGAGCATTACAACAACATTTCATTCACACTTTATTTCTTTACTACTCATTAGTTTGATTTATAAGTTTTTTTTATCAGAAAAAATAAATAAATTAAAGTGATACACAAAAGAATGTCCTAACCCTTATAAGGAAGTCTAAAAAACTGTTTCAAAGACATACAAGTCCCGATTAGTAGATTATATTTTCTCCACCACAATCCAATAAAATTAACGTGTGGCACTCCCACAAACCAACACAACAAAATATCATAACACATCCTAACATTTGTGGATAGTAAAAATTAAAATTTATGAGACTCTGACATGCTGGTTACTGTGTGTCCTATTGCACCGAAAACTTTTATCTAACAAGCATGCTTCAATGTACAATATCTCAATTATCAATAATAATAATAATAATAATAATAATAATAATAATAATAATCAAATTAAACATGCACGAATAATTGATTACATTTTTTTATCCAATATAATCCCATATTATAATTTATAAGTAATAATAATAAAATAAAACTTGAGGTAGCTGAATTAGGATTTTATTACAAGAAGAACCTCTATAAAGTAGATGACCAATTTGGTAGCATCTTCTTATATATTCCAAAGTGAATTTTACAAAGTCTCAAAAGGTCCTATTTATAGATTTATTGGCCGATCATTTGAAGAAGCAAGTGAGAAATTTGAATTCAAAAGCCTTTGAAAAATTGTGCATGTAGTGTATTAAGTGTCATTTGTCCACTCATGCTTTTTACATTAGAGCATGTGTTAAAAACATGGAAAGCATGCACTCCTCCTCAATCTTAGATTGGCCTAGGATTTTTCTTGAGCCTTTCAAAGCCAATTGAAATCTTAACTAAGTTAAAGAAACCATAATCTACTTAAGATCCAAATATAAGTCCAAAGTCCTAAACTATTTGGTCCCAAAAACTATACCCAAATATTATACACTACTTGACCTAAAACAAGACTGATGAAATCATATTGTACTCTACAAAGTATTTACAAACTAAAGTTTAACTCATGTTGATAAGATCATGGGCTTGTAGAGGTCAATTGAGTTATAATCTCTCTATATTCTCCTAACTCTAGTTATTGGTTCCTTATCAAAATTTACAAACAAATTACATGACACAAATTATTACACATGTGAACAGTTAGAAAAGGATCTTATACGATGTCACAAAAAAACTTTACTAAAATCTATCTTTAGTTACACAATTACTTAATATCACAAAATTTGTATTTTGAGCAGTACTATGAGAATATTTCATTCACACTTTCTTTATTACTCAATGATTTCATTTATAAATAATAATAATAATAAATTAGACATGCACCATTACACTTTTTATCTAATATAATCCTATCTTAGAATTTATAAGTAACAATAATTAAAAAAAGGAAATATAACTAACTTTTATGTTGTTATATCCGTCAATTTTTCTACACTACTTGACTTAAAACAAGACTCATGAAATCCTAATATACTCTGTAGAGTGTTTACAAACTAAATTTGGCCCATGTTGATAAGATAATGGGCCTGTTGAGGTCAACTGAATCCTAATCTTTCTGTATTTTCCTGATGACTCTAGGTTGGTCCCTTATAAAAAACTACAAACAAATTGATTGACACAAATTTATATACATGTAAACAAACTAGAAAATAAGCTTATACATGTCATAAAACAATTTTACTAAAAATACATTTACTTACATATCACAAAATTTGTATTTTGAGCAGCACTACAAAACTTTTCATTTACACTTTCTTTATTACTCATTGATTTCATTTATAAATAATAGTAATAATAATAATAATAAATTAAACATACATGATTACACCTTCTATCTAATATAATCCTATATTATAATTTATAAGTAACAATAATGAAAAAAAAGAAATATAGCTAACTTTTATATATTTATATCTGTCAATTTTTCTATACTACTCAAAAACAAAACCCATGAAATCCTACTGTACACTGTAGAGCGTTTACAAACTAAAGTTTAGCCCATATTGATAAAATTATGGGCCTGTTGAGAGGTCAACTGAATCTTAGTCTTTCTATATTCTTCTGACTGTAACTCTAGTGGTTAGTCTCTTTTCAAAATTTACAAACAAATTGATTGACCACACGAACAAACTAGAAAAGGAGCTTATATAACGTTTTACAATGTTATAAAACATTTTTGCTACAAACAATCTTTAGGTACACATTTACTTACATATCACAAAATTTGTATTTTTAGCAACACTATGGTACTTTCTTTATTACTCATTGCTTTCATTTATAAATATTAGTAATAATAAATTAAGCAGACATGATTACACCTTTATGTAACATAATCCTATTTTAGGATTTATAAGTAGCAATAATCAAAAAATAAATATAGCTAACTTTTATGTTTTATATTCATCAATTTTCTACACTACTTGATCTAAAACAAGATCCATGAAATTCTACTGTACTTTGTAGAGTGTTTACAAACTAAAGTTTAACCCATGTTGATAAGATCATAGTGTTTGTTGAGGTTAACTGAAGTCTAATCTTTCTGTATTCTCCTGATTAGAAGGACATTTCATTCACATTTTCTTTATTACTCCTTGATATCATTTATAAATAATAATACTAAATTAAACATGCATGATTGGACATTTGATTTAATATAATCCTATATTAGGATTTATAAGTAATAATAATGAAAAAAGAAATAAGTTAACTATTATGTTGTTAATATTCGTCAATCTTTCTACATTATTTTATCTAAAATAAGATCCATAAAATCCTAGTATACTCTGCAGAGTGTTTATAAACTAAAGTTTGACCCGTGTTAATAAGATCATGAATCTGTTGAGAGGTCAACTGAATTTTTATCTTCCTGTATTATATTCTTTTAACTATGACTCTAATGGTTAATCCTTTATCAGAATTTACAAATAAATTGATTGACACAAATTTGTACACATATGAACAAACTAAAAAAAAAGTTTATATAAATTTTTACAATATCATAAAACAATTTTACTAAAAACAATCTTAGTATACATTTACTTACATACCACAAAATTTATATTTTGAGCAGCCCTAGAAGAACTTTCCATTCACACTTTCTTTATTACTCATTGATTTCATTTATAAATAATAATAATAATAATAAATTTAACATGTATGATTAGACATTTTATCTAATATAATCTTATATTAAGGTTTATAAGTAACAATAATGAAAAATATATATAACTATCTTAAAAAATATATAACTAACTTAAGAAAAAAAAATATAAGCAACTTTTATGT
>Ga0123340_1004365_pt1 | contig 13399 bp, 6 predicted proteins | sample SirMexnodulemix_FD_89961 | JGI IMG/M metagenome (GOLD analysis project Ga0123340, IMG submission 89961) | Root nodule microbial communities of legume samples collected from Mexico - Siratro Mexico nodule mix | ecosystem: Host-associated > Plants > Roots > Nodule | place: Mexico: Nepantla... | reverse complement strand
TGTTTTATGACTTTTTATGACTAGGAACCAAAATCAATGTAAAACCAATAGAAAATATTCATAATTAATTAATAATGTTGTATTAAATATGATCTAAATATATTTAATCATCATTATGTTTTGATCCAGCTATATTCACTCTGATCTTCACTCTGATCATCACTCTGATCATAAGAAGGTCAAAATAAAACTTAATATATCTAAAATACTTGAGATGATAATTGTGCTGTAGAGTTGATAAGTTAACCCAATTAATATATATTTTTTTAATGTATCGACCAACCAACAAGTATATGTTCATATCATTGTTATGCAAGTCAACTGATTACAGTATAAATTAAGATAAATTGGTCAAAAACCTCTAATCCTTTTATATCATGTAAGCACTGATAAAAGAGATATATGACAATCATCAACTCAGAGATTCTAAGCAAAATACAGAAAATACTTGTAATAGGCTTTCCGATTCATGCAACAACAAACAGAAATAATGTAAAATATCGACAACAATATATTTTCCATGAGAAGATATTCTTCCCGTTTCCGTGAGAACGATACTTTTGACAACATTTTCCAGCCCACATTTTTTATCTTTCACAGAGAGAGACTTTTGTTATCGTAAAATTGCAGTGTACCTAATTATTAATTTTATATATATAAATAAATAAATAAAAGAGACACAGTCATGATCTGATTGTCACTGTCCATAAGTACTAATGGTGGTCCTAATGATTTCATTGATAAATATTTATTGAGATGTTTGCCTATAAAAAGATTAGTTTGGGGACCATAAATTAGAACGTTAGCACGATTTCTTCACTGATCTTTTTATTTGATATTTTATTTATAGTAACTAAATATTTATAGAACACTTTAAAGGAAATGATGTAATATTACTATTAATAAAGCAAAGGTCAATTAAAGAGTCAATGAGAGAGACTAATCTACTGGAACAACTAGTACTTCTGTAAAACAAAATATATGATTTGTGATTTGTACAGTTAACAATTGAAAGAAACTTTACAAATTTTATTCTTTTAATTTATATTTTTCTAATGGTTGTTAATACAAAATAATATTTTTTTAATGTCAAACATCTCTTTCTTATGTAAAACGCGTTTCTTATTCTAAAAGAACACTTCTTACCGCTACATCCTCCCGAGTAAAAGATTTTTTTTTGGTGATTTCGTTTCTTTAAATTAAGTAAGCCATTAAAAAAACTCTATGGTTGGAAATACTCCAAAGAGAGTGTAAGAGGTTCTCAAATTCTTTTTAATTTTTTCATAATTATTTTTATTTTTAAGAAAATTCTTGTATTTTATTCAATTTGTGATTTTTCCGATAAATAAAAGTGTTAAAAATTGCAGGCGCAACTAGAGGAAGTTGTTGGTTTGTATTGATGTGTGCAATGAAGAACCATTTGACACCAGGCTGTGGACAGATCAGCGAGAGCATCTGCAATTTCCCATGTACTCGATTACAAGATTGATTCCGTTATTCTGATTGAGAGATATACCACTTGGAGGTTCTTTTCCAATTTTAAATCATTGTAAATGCTAATGTACCATATTCATTTAATGCGTTTTCTTTTGGTTGTCAGGTATTAGTTCCATTAACTCATTTATCTTTATCAGACTTTTTGGTATGGGTTGAGAAGTTTCCTATTTATGGTGGTGACACGTTTACAGACTAAAGTATAAAAATTATCTGTTAAGGGACTAATGTGACAATAAAGTATATTTCAGGCTCAAATTAATTATTTTTATTCAGTACAGACCTTCAATCCAAAGAAAGGAAAATTTTCGTTTTTAAACAAAATTTGCATTAGTCTTGAATGTAAAAAGTTTTACTTCACTTCATCACTTTCTTGTTTCTGCAAAAAGAAAACCACTTTAGGGTATTATTTTACAATAAACTCATGTATTAGTCTTTTCCACTTTCTCATAACCTAATTGCATATTAGTTTCTTCACTTTTTTGTAGTATGCCTTTTTGGTTAGGGAAAATTGTTGGATAAATTTAAACAACAATTAATCAATTACTAGAGGGTGCGATTTACTAGACGAAATTTAATCCTCTCCAATTTTTTTTGGATTCAGTGGACTAATTCATGAGTCACTGGATATAATGACTAATAATTCACTAAATTCCTCTTGGATTGAAATTCAAAAGGTGTATTTATGGAGATTTTAACATACCTACTTTATTCAAATTGGACTAGAACTTAGTGTATTTTGATTCTAAAACTTTTTTCATAGTTCTTAAATTAAAATTCACCTATTTTCCTCCAATTGGTAAACAAAAACAATTTACATATAATTCAACTTTAATTCAATTCAAACAATCAAATTAGGATAATAATTTCAACCACAAGTTTAAGGGTTACATACATCATCTATATATTCTGGACTGTACTTCCTTTTGTATAACTTCAATATTACTGTAATATATCCACCTAAATATCAATGTAATGTATCCATTTCAATATCATCATAACTATGTTTATATATCTGTCAAGAAAAATCAAATCAGACAATCCAATAACAATAATCTATTATAGGATTTAATCTAATCAAATATTCATTATCACAGTTATCAATTTTTTCAAACAAAAAGATGAAGTTAGTTTCCTTTATTGTAATTTTTATGTTCTTCAAAAAATTATTCTAAAATCAGAAAATTAGAGAAGTCATTTGTTTTCACTAAGCATAATTCAAAAAACTAATCACATCTTTATAACCCATCTTCTAACAATTTTTTTTCTTTCTAAAAGTAAGATCATACATGATTAACTCAAATTCATATGTAACAAAACAACTAAATGGAGGACTGAAGATATTTACTCTTATCTAGATGGGATAAGATTAATCTACACCTCCCAAACAACATAATCATAAAATGTGAAAATGATTAAAATTCACTTTAAAATCTTAAAAAAGAAGTGAGAAAATTTAAGATTATAAAGAAACAATGTTTTATCAATGAATAATAAATTCATTTTATTTTCTACTTATAATTTTATAACTTCAAATAAATAAATTATTTATTCTTTATTAATCTTTTTATACCTATAAAAACTGTTCTTTTACAAATTAAAAGTTAATCTTTATTAGTGATTGAGATTGTTTATTAGTGGAGGTGAATATTAGAGGTTAATCACAGAGATGAAACAAAGACACACTACCAAGCATGAAAATTTTAAATTTGTCTCAAGTTATATCAACTCTCAAGAAGTGTGACACAAGTATAATAACCAGTCACCCATAACTCAATTTGAATCTAGAACATTGAGTGACATTCAGATAACAACAATATACACATTTATACTAATATGATACTAAATTATGAAAAATAAATTAAATAAAGAGCTTTGTCTGTGATTGATTTTGCCTCAGTAAAACTGATGAAAAATAAATTATGCATGTAATACTGTGTTTGTTTTCTCATAAATAATGATTTATTGTTTTTATTTTCACCATAAAAAATAATTGATTATTTATCACCATCTAGTTAATCTCTAAAAATAATAGTGTTTTTGTTTTAAGACATCTCACTTGGAAATTTTAATTGTAGAAAATGAATAATTTTCAGTTTTGAATTAAAAATTTAATTATTTCTTTAGTTCCTTAAATAATGTCGCATTATTATTTTATTCTATGAACTAATTTATTTTTTAATATAATTAATGAAACATTTTAATTTTCTTATCACATTCAACAAGTAATGATTGAAAAAAATGGTCAACTTGATATACCAAATCTAAGTATAACACCAAGCCGGTTTTCTAAAATATGATAAAGTGATTTTATTAACTATTATTATTATTATCATTAATATTACTATTATTATTTTTACTCTTATTACTATTAGTAGGTCAAGGGTGATTATTAGAGAAATAAATTATTAGAATTTACCATATTTAAATTATATATATATATATATATATATATATATTTATCGTGATTATTAATAACTTTATTATTCGATAATGAATAGGAAAACTGATTTTAAATATGAATTAAAATTTTAATATCTAAAAAAATTAATCCACAGCGTATTTGACATTTATTCTAGAAAATTAGCATTCTAGAAAATTGTTCTATAATTTTTAATAGGAAAAGATGCTAAATTAATTTTGGGTATTTGAAATAGTTGAGTTGGCAGCCAACTCTTAGCAGCAATGGCAAATCTAAATTACAGTTATTATTTAACTGAAATAGGGTTCAAATTGTAGCCCGTGTTGTTCTGTGTGGAAGACTCGTCTCAGACCAAAGACAGAACAAATCCTTCATTTAAACCCTACATTGACACACCTCAGCGTCTTTGGTTCAAGACGAGTTTCTTTTTCAATTCTTTCTTGTTTTCCGTGTGCCACCATTCTCACACGCCTAATGCAATTGCCCAACCAAACCCTCTTGAGCATCGGTGTGCTCGTTAACACACACTGGCAATTTGAGAAAAAAATGGAAGATTCAATTCAAACTTGGTGTTCATCCACGAATGAACAGAACCGGTACGTGTATTATTTATTGTTCCAGGGAGTTACATAACTGGTTTAAAATATCATAAAAAATAAATGTTACAATTCATATAAAAAAATTTGAAATAAGGTAGACAATAATGACGAAGTAAAAGGCATGTGATTGGTTGGGTGGGGACGCGTGAGATGGCGAAATAACACCTTTTTTGTAAATAGAGGTAACATGTGGGGGCATTTTCCCACCACGAGAAAAAGCGTTACCACAACGGCATTGACAAACATTTCCTTTGTTTTTCGAAAGTAAATTATAGAATTGGCGTGCTTAGAATCCAACTCAAATTTACTGGTTCGACTTTTCGTCTTTGCCTGCGCGCTGCAAATAGTGCCGTGAGAGTCAAGAGTTGTTTTACACATGTACTTTCTTCTTTTTGTTTCGTTATTCAATAAATTGTAATATGATAATAAAAGTATAAACAGAATCTTCCTCTTTTCATTTAAATTTTGTGCAGAGTACAGGGGAGAGGCGAGCCAGAGGGTTTGCCTCAGGGAAGAAAGGAATCGAGTGGTCGCCGAGAGAAGAGGAGAGTGAGGAAGAAGATGGATTCGCCGGCCACCACGGCTGAGACCAAGAAGGTAGCGGCGCGGTCGTCGATTTTGGAGTCCTTTCGCGGGTGCGGTCTGTCCGGGATCCGAATTGACAAGGAGGAGTTGAAGAAGCAGCTCACCATGCCGCGCTACCTGCGCTACGCAATGCGCGATTCCATTCGCCTTCAGGACCCCGCCGCCGGTGAGTCCCGCTACATCAACCGCGCCGACGGCGAGGACTCCGCCGCACCGCCCTGTCCCATGGTCGTCTTCATCAACCCCCGCAGCGGCGGCCGACACGGCCCCGCTCTCAAGGAGAGACTCCAGCAACTCATGAGTGAAGAGCAGGTACTGCTGCTTTAAATTGCGTGGGCGTGTTTAAAATTTCGCTGTCGCTCTCTCGTTTGTGTCTGTGTTTTCCGAATCACTTGTCGCTAAGCGGAGGAAATCGTGAAATTAATCGGATCTTGTCAGTGAGACGCTGAAACTTTTCTGAACTGAGAGAAGTGTCGTTTTGAAGGATTCTACTATCTATAGACAATGCAATTGTTTTGAGAATCACCATGTCCTGTTGCATAACTGTTTTTTTTTTTTATTATTTTATTTGACGCGTTTGTGAAATTCAAGTTACTCTCTAGATGTGGTTTCGTGGTTCGAATTTTTACTTCTGTTATTATTTTCTCTATAACTTTGTTCGTCTTTACATGTCGTGATTGTTGTTTGGTTGTACGGTGCAGGTTTTCGACTTATCAGATGTCAAGCCTCATGAATTTGTACGGTATGGATTGGGTTGTCTGGAGATGTTGGCGGGCCTTGGTGATTCTTGTGCCAAAGAAACTCGTGAAAGAATCAGGGTTATGGTATGTTGATTCGAGAACTGGAACATGCATTACAAATTCATTCTTATGTATAAAGAACTGCGTGTGTTTGGTTTCTTTACGTTGTGCATACTTGATTTAAAATATGGGAAGTTGTTATAATTAAAAGAGGATTTGTTACTTATTCTATTTTTCGCTCCTAGATAAACTGAAATAGATGAGGTATGATTGACAAGTGATAGGTTATGTAGTTATTTCTTTAATTTCTAAGTTAAAAATGTGATAGATTGCACATAATGGGAATTATAGTACGTACTGGATACAAATATTCGATAATGTATATGTATATTACTACATTTTGGCAATCTCAAAACTGGTTGATTGGGCAGGTTGCAGGAGGTGATGGTACAGTTGGTTGGGTATTAGGATGTCTTACAGAACTTCGCACACAGGTTCGAGAGCCAGTTCCTCCGGTAGGGATCATACCGCTGGGTACAGGCAATGACCTTTCCAGGAGTTTTAACTGGGTAAGCCTCCATACGCTTGGAAATAATGGGTTAAATGAATGTTGGATCTACTGTATTAATCTATCTTTCTGATATTTTTCAGGGTGGGTCATTTCCGTTTGCATGGAGGTCTGCTATTAAGAGAACTCTTCAAAGGGCTAGTACCGGGACCGTTAACCGTTTGGATAGGTTTTGTGTATTTTGCTTATAGTTTATATGTTTTTCGTTTACTGACTTAATTTTGATGGTAGATATGAAGTCGCTGAATGAAATAAGTTTGGGATTTTATTCAGTTCTCTTTGCTTTGTGGCTCACATAAATTAAATTGGTATCATATTTTTTTCAATGCAGTTGGCGAGTTTCACTTGCAATGCCAGAAGGCACACCTGTGAAGCTACCACATTGTTTGAAGCCTGCAGAAGAGTTCAATCCTGATCAGGTCATTGTCTGGTTTCTCATATCATTAATGCGTTTTAGCTCTGTATATGAATTGGTTAGGCTTGTTTTCTTGAGCATAGAGTATGTGGCTCCCAAATGCACACATCCTTCATATATAGGAGGCAGATTAGGTTAGCAGTAATCTTTGTTCCCAAATGAACGTGCTTCATATATAGGTCTCAAAGGATTAGGTTAGTAGTAATATTTAGTGATGTTTCAAGTTTTTCCAGAAATCACAACTACTTACTCAAATAATGAAAATCAATTTTGTGCACACGATGACCCATTGGTGCATGATTATTCTATAAATTTTAATCAAAATATACTTCTGTACAGCATGCGCCCTATCATTTTGGCCTTGTCAAGGCCTTTTTAGAGTGTCACTCCGATTGAACTTGATTCTTTACATGCATGGTTGTTTCTTGTACACTCAACTTGCTATTAAGTGTAAATTTGGAAAAGACTGCAAAGTATTTGATTCAGCATGCAACTTTTCACAATTTTTTTTTCCTCAATTCTTGCTGTCCAATTGTAATATGCAATTTTGTGTGTGTCTGCTCTGTGCAGGGCTTTGAAATTGAGGGAGAACTACCTGAGAAAGTTGCAAGTTACGAAGGCGTGTACTATAATTACTTCAGCATAGGTACTTTAATCTGTACATCAGTAGTGTTATATTGGTGCCTAAAATGAAAATTTCTGGAGATGGTATCATGTCTATTTTAGATTTTTAGTGCCTTAGATTCTAGTTGAGATTAATCATTGAGAAAGAAGTTACTACTTTACGTGTGATACTATAGTTAGATTTATAACGTTATTTTAAGGACAAATTTTTCCTTGCATGGTATTGATGCATCCTAGGGAGTATTTCATGAATGGAGTTACTGACTTGTCATGGATGCTGCTCATAATTTTAATGCCTGAAGTTTGGCTTTTAGGCCTACTACAACTATTTTGTGCTAGTGCTACAATGGCTTCAGACGCTTTAGCAAGATGTGACCATGCCATTGGCATTGCCCCACTGAAGCGAATTGAGAATTCCTTTTATGAGTTTGGTTTTCTTCACCTTTTTATGAGTGTGTGTATGTTCCATATGTACGATGTAGAAACTTGAGATGCTACAACTTTCTTGGCTTTTGGGTGATTGATAGAGTGGAAAAGTTTTCAGATTGGTCAATTGAATCTCTAATCTGTATTTCTGAGCATTCATAGAATATCTTGTTATACTCTCTACAGGAATGGATGCCCAAGTGGCCTATGGCTTCCATCATCTACGCGATGAGAAACCTTACCTTGCAAGCGGTCCAATTTCAAATAAGGTATCAAAGCTATGGATTTGTGTAAAGTTTTATAAGTTTCCTTCTTTCTTTCTTACTTTATTTTACTTAATTCGATGTTACAGTTTTTAAATGGTAATCTATATTCTTTCTTCTTTTTTTTCTTTTCACAGCATGCTGTCTTTGAGATTAACATATTGGCACAAGTGTTAACAGTCTAATAGCTACTGTGCCTCCTGATAAAGATATAATAGTTTATGGTCAATAATGGATTGTGATAATTTATAAATCCCTTTCTTTTTGGCTGCAGATTATATACTCAAGTTACAGCTGCACACAGGGCTGGTTTTTCACACCTTGCGTTAGTGATCCAGGTCTAAGGTAAGATATGCTAGCTAAAGCTGTTTTATTGATGTGATAAATCTGAAAAAGCAAAATGCTCATGCGATAATATTTGCTTCTTTTTTTTGTCACCTTATGTGAAACAGATATTACTCTTCATTAGAAAAAACTTAGTTTATCATTGCAACAATAATGATTGATTCTTTTGTTAATGTAAAAGAATTGGAAATATGAGTCGACAAATAATCTGTCTGCTGAGGGATTCTCACATGTAAATGTCAGATTATATATGCATGTTGTGTTTTTTTCTCTGTTATTTTTATCGGACCCCACTTATTCAATGACTAGAGAGAGACACAACACGCTCCAAAACATGACCTGTCATGTGAAATTTGTACATGAGAGAATGCAAACCCCATCTGTTTAACTTTGACATGATTTCACCTTTTGAGTGTAAGCTGAATATAATTTTTACGCTAGTGCTGAAAAATAGAGAAATTCTCTTGATTTTATAGCCCATGCTTGTTATAAATGCAAGGTTGGATAATTTGAGTTGAGAAGAGCCGTTTCCTCCTCCACCATGCATGGTCAATTTGATTATTCTTCTGTGTTCAGCATGAGTCGTGTCTTAATCTGTTTTGTGACAAAAAAGTGGAATAATGTCTTCGGATTTATGGTGATATGCGGCTTCTTTCCATGGATTTCATGAGTTATCATGAGAGATGAACTTGTATTATGATTATTTATATTGAAACTCAGATATGTTGTTTTTATTTTATAATAAAGGAAGATGACTGACTTAATAGCCATTCCTTATTGCTGTAATCGTAAACGTCCTTTCTGTCATTAGGGGACTTAAAAACATTTTGCGGATGCATATCAAAAGGGGCAATAGCTCAGAGTGGGAGCAGATTGCAATTCCTACAAGGTACATTTCTCATCTATAGAATAATTGTTGCTGATGCATATTATTAAGTGGTAATCAAATCAATGTTTTCAATACAGGCTGATAGATACCCATTAGTAATTAGTTAGGTGTTCGTTAGTAAGGGAGTTGGTTTGGGTAGTTGGGCAGGCTTAAATAGTATAAGAAATAAAGCGTATGGCCTCTAAACAAAGAGGGGTGGTTGGGAGAGAAATTATTTTTCATTTGAGAACGTGTGAAGGGCAGTTGTAGTCTCTCGTATATCCGGGGAGATCTTTTATTTTGTATCTTCTAACCCTAACGTAAGGTTGCTACCACATTGGCACCACGATAGGGATTTTAGGTTCATCAATAAAAATTCGTTCTTTTGCTTAGATTCTGGACCAGTTCTATCCTAGGAATCGTTGCCTTTTACCATTTGTAGTAAGTGTGCATTTCTTCCTCGTACATATAGATTTTGGAAATTCGAATTAAATTTTACTTCATAGCAATGTAGCAAGAGTCACAATCACAACTCAATATCTCCTGTGAAATTTTTGTTCTGGTCCACTTTGCATGATGTGGTTACGTTATTCCTTTCAGTGTGAGGGCAATAGTTGCTCTGAATCTTCATAGCTATGGAAGTGGGAGAAATCCATGGGGTAAACCAAAACCAGAATATTTGGAAAAGGTATGTTGCCCAAGATATACCTCGTTAAAAGCATCCTATCTCGTGTTCCTTTCGTTTATGAAAAAGATATAGGATACATACTTTATTGCTGAATATAAGCTAACTTATTGAAAATCTTAGGGTTAGTTCAATTTAATTATGTTTGACTGAATAGACTTTTTGATGTGCTTTCAGAAAGGCTTTGTTGAAGCTGATGTTGCCGATGGGCTCTTGGAAATATTTGGTTTAAAACAAGGATGGCATGCATCTTTTGTCATGGTTGAACTGATATCTGCAAAGCACCTAGCTCAGGTACCACTATTTATTGTTTGTGTTTGAGTGAATTGCTTACCTAGGTTCCCTGACTGCTTTTGTCGGAGAGGTTGACACATTCTAAATAATAACCCATAGTGTTCGATTTAAAGAGTCTCATAATGTTCTGCATCTGTGTTGATCATCTTCACTTGTATATGGCTAATAGAATATGGAAAGATCTAGCTATAATTGTCAGATTTATGATTTTGAGCACCTCAGCCCAGAAATTTAGTATATCTTGACTCCCGCGCGCAAGTGTTTTTCTGGGAAGAAGGTGGTGAGAAAAAAAAAAAACTGGCCGATTGAATGATGCGGGCCCGATTTCTTACACGACTCGTATCTAGAGTTAACCGCTAAAAATTTTAAAACTTCATATTTGAATTCACTTTCAACTTATTTGACAAGTTAAAACCCTTTTTCCCGTCTGCCAGTATAGAGGGTTCGTTATCTTTTCTTTTGTGTGGAATTTGTTGACGAGTCTGATCATAGCCCACCTCTCTAAAATGGAATGGTCTTGGTCTCCCTGTTTTTTATATTGCGATGGTCTGCGTTGTGAAATTGTCTTTCTCAGTGATCCGTACACCACCCCTGGTTTCTCATGACTGTTCAATTCTATTTATATCATTTAGGCATCAGCTATTCGATTGGAAGTGAGAGGTGGACGGTGGAAAAATGCCTATATGCAAATGGACGGAGAACCCTGGAAGCAGCCATTGAGCAAGGACTTCTCCACATACGTAGAAATAAAGAGGGAGCCTTTCCAGTCACTAGTTATCAGTGGAAAAAAGTAATTCTTAGGTGGTTGGCCTTTCCACTGCTGGAATTCATGAAAGGCTTTTGTATTATATGCAATCTTAGGAATTGGCTGTCCGTTATATGGAAAGTTTGATGTTGTAAAAAATAAGTCTTTTGTTGTTTTATTAAAATCTTGTTTATGCTTAGTGTGAATAATTCTTTGATGGTTTCCATGGCTGGCGTTAGTCATGGAAAGCATGTGTATATGTATGTAATCTTGGGCATTGGCGCTCCATTATATTTGTACGGAAAAGTTGTGGAAAAGAAATGTTTTTTTTTTTGCTAGTGACCTATCCAGTGTCCATAATCTTTGAAATTGCAAAGTTGTCTGAAAATTATGCGGTCGAAAGGAATTTATATGGCGGGAAAGTAATATGTCAAGTTATATTTTGAAGTTTACAGAACTACATTTTTAAATTGAAAGGGATAACCGTTCGTAGTTATATTTGATGTTTACAGGAATACTCTATCGGGTCAAATTTAAGTTCAATAGCATAGATTTCTGTCACGAATCACAGCACTTGATATGCAAATATAGAAAGCAACCCTTTTATTTTCATTAAGATGATATGATTTCTTCGGATAATTCTTTTTCCAAAATCACTCCTATGAACAGATGAAACTAGAAACAGTTTTTGCATAAATTAAATTAAATTTTTCAGAGTTAGATTTATAGAAATTTTCTGGTATAAATTTTCTAAATATTTATAAAAACACAAGAAAAATAAATTAATTTTTTCATTAGCCAAAATGAGATTGTAGAGAATTATTTAATTTTACTTTTCAATATATTTTTCCCTTCTAAAATACTTAAATTAAAATCTATTTTATCAATAAAAATATTATTTTAATATAGGTCCGTAAACATGAGTTATTTAAAATTGAAAGTTATTCAAATGAGAAATGAAAGCAATTTTTTAATAATAATATAGTCTTGAGCAAGATTATAAGAAAACTTCTTGTTAATGAGCAAAACCTATAGAAGATTTACCGTGAAAAAGATCAAATTGGTTTTGGGACTATGACTTTCCATAACTTCTTCTAAAGAGGATTTCCATAACTATTTGGAGAACTATAGTTTTTATAATAGGATTGGACTTATTAGTTTGATAAAGAATAAGACTCTTTCTTTTTGCAGCTCCATAGTTTCTTCTTACATGTAGAAAGTGTTAAAAGTATCCTTCTACGCAGAAAATTCTAGATTAAGTGATTCAAAGAGTTTCTAGATTACATAACTTAAAACTAAAAAGTTTAGTTGTTGTATTTTGAATTTGACAATATAAATTTATTTATTTTTAATACTGGTCAATTTTATGAATTGTACATCTAATTCGAAATACATTTCAAGACTGCAGAATTTAGATAAATATTTTAACTTTCAAATTAGTTAGTTCAGCATTAATATTTTACTTGTGGATTAATTAATGCAATTTTTTTTTCACTTCTTGATCAATCTAAAATTATTTTTTTTATTTTCAAATTAACCGATCTAAAATATTATTATTTTTTTTTTGGAACTTTTGATCCGAAACTTGTTTAGTATCCGGAATGAAAAGAAATTTTGATCCGGAATTTTTTTACAGTCGGGATTGTATCTTGAATTTGAGTCCAATTTCAATGCCTCTGGAATCTTCTGTTGTATAAATGGAACAGGACAACTTATATTCCTAAAGAAAGAAAATCTTTGGAGTCATAATGACCCACTTTGCTCGAAACATGCGGAAGGAACACATTGAATCCAATTAAGGTCACTATCGATATCGAGTATAAAAAGAAATGCTTAGGAAGTGTGTCCTCAAACACATCCATAAAGGACTCAGCAGAGCCAAGACTCACACCCCAGATTCCGATGTTGCCACAAGCTGCACGGAAACCTCCCAGCCTTGTAAGAATGCTTTGGTGGGTCCTGTGACCTTTGCAGCTTTGAAATAGTCTTTTTATTCTTCTCCTGTATCACCAGAAGAAGCTTCTGAATTCTGCCCGAATCCATTACGGTGGATTCAACCACAGATTCTTTAAGCTCAATCATCCCAATTTGCATTTCACTTTTGGATTAGAATTATCTTAAAAAAAAAACAAACTTCCGGATTGAAATGTAATAATTTGGATTAATCAATTTGAAAGTGAAAAAAATTAATCTGAACTGTACACTTAATTATCTATATTTTGATTGTGTAACCGTAGGTCTCTATTTTTCAGTAATGATTGCTTCTTTTAGCTTTTAACTGTTTAATTCTATGTAAATTTAATAATATTTATTTATATATATAGAG
>Ga0123340_1004364_pt1 | contig 13400 bp, 8 predicted proteins | sample SirMexnodulemix_FD_89961 | JGI IMG/M metagenome (GOLD analysis project Ga0123340, IMG submission 89961) | Root nodule microbial communities of legume samples collected from Mexico - Siratro Mexico nodule mix | ecosystem: Host-associated > Plants > Roots > Nodule | place: Mexico: Nepantla... | reverse complement strand
TTTATATTACTATAAGTGTTAATTTCATTCAATTAACACCTTCTCACTCATAATTTGTATAATGTTATAATTGTAATTACTAATTATTTTGATTGAAATTAAGAAAGATTCATTTCAGATAAATTTGGAGAAATTTGAGAAGGTAGAACTTTGATTAAGTTAAATCTTTTGAAAGACACTGGCTGAACTTGTTGAAGAAAATACTAAATGAAAATTTACTTGCAAAAAAGTTAGAGAAGTTTTCAAGAGTATTTAATGAATAAATAAAAGAGAGATTGAGTGAATACTTTTTAAAAAATTAAACTATATTTATAAGTTTTTGACATAGTTCAAATGAATTTTTACTAAGTATAAATCGTTCGATATGTTATAACGAAATCAGTTTTGACAACAAAATATCATAGCAAAAGTTTTATTTGTGGAAGTTAGGAGAGTCATTTTGACTATTGAACTTGCTTGGAACAAAGACTTGAGACGTATTTAGTTTGAGTATAACTCTTTTTTGCCTTATCAAGTGTTTAGTTGGTTTAGTCTCATTCGTTTGCTTTTGAGATAGAGATGGAAAAAGTGTATAATGATCTCTAAAAAAATTGAATTCAAAGTTTCTCATATCTTTTGAGAAGAAAATCGTTTTTGTTAATAAGTTGACTTCATTCGATCTTAAGAATAAGTTAAATCTTAAATAGTATGATATTTTACTTATTATTAATAAATTATATTTTTTATCATAATAAATACCAACTCCTTTTATTTTGCTTTGTTTAACTTAATTGTAGAGGATTGATCATCTTTTCTATTCATAAATTTGACCTAATTTTTTTATGATTTTTTATTTTTTTTTTAATAATATATTTCATGTCATGTTATATAATGGTTGAACTTTCAAAATATTAGCCAATTGAGATGTCAAAAGTTGATAATAATAACTAATATAATTTATTTTTAAAAGAAAAACAAATATCATAGACTTTTAGTTTATTGTGATTTAGTAACCTATTGTAATTCTATTATATTGCTAAGTACCTATACAATTATCATTTTGAGCAGCATTATCAGAAAAAATAAAATAGATTATTGAGCAAAAGCTCAATCTTTCTACTGAATCATGCGTTTACTCGGTCTAAACAGAGAATTACAAATATAGTGCGAATACACTATGTCATGCCAGAGACGAAACTGTAGACCTATAAATAAGCATATTGGTAAAAACGCAAGTACGGCAATGGAAAAAGGAACCCCTTTTGAACCATGGTAATAGGTTATGAAGAAAGCACTGCTGAATGCTACCATCATGCTGATTATGGAGACAAATAGAGTCAGTAGTCCAGATATCAACTTGAACGGTAGAGAACTCAGAAAGTCTTGCTCAGCATATCGCGAGATTAGAATGGACAAGAAAATCAGAGTTGAGGTGGACGAAGAGATCAGTGCCAATGCATCTGAGAATGCAAACACTGTGAACAAAGGTTTTTTCAGATAATTGGGAGATCCTGTTTCATCCTTGTTACCACCTGGGACGCTGAATGCTGCAGAAAACACTCCTGTGGCGATTAGGGTTGAAACAACCATGCAAGAACTTGCTGTTCGCTTCATCCATGACTCTCCCTTTTTTAGCAATTCTTCATGCTTCTTGGTGAATAGGTCTCGAGGAATAACGCCTTCATTGTTTGAAAGCTCTATATACAATGGTTGCATGATCTTTTTTACCTCCTATGACATCAAGGGTTTGAAAACAATGTCATTTATGTTTACTTTACTGAACCATGCATGCATAAATTAAATAAAGTTACGTTTGTTTCATAAATTATCTTTTGGGGAAGTGAAGTTGAAACTACAATAACTTATGCTTGACATCTTTTTTGCTTCCTACTACATCAAGGGTATGTACATAATGTCATTTATGTATAAATTAAGGTTATGCTTGTTTCAAGAATTGAACCACTATACGTTAAGGGTTTTTTACATTATAAACTAGTAAGAAATTGTTGTTGTATAATTTTTAAGTTATGGTTAAAATTAAGTAAACAATTTATCATAGATAATGCTTTGTGATTAGATAATGGTTAAAATTAACTAAAAGGATCATAACTCTACCATTATGCAAAAATAAAGTTATCAAACTATGAAAAGGAAGAAACAAATAAAAGGGTGTATTTATATATATGGACTATACCTCAAACCATGTCAACTCTAGCATCATCTGAAAAGCTGCTCCAGAAACTATATTAAGTCGATCTGGTCGTGCTATTTCTGCAACACAATGGAGTAAGGTGCTACCTTCGTCATCAACAAATGTGAATAGGAATTCTTTTATTGGTCCTAATTCGTGTATTAAATTGAAGATGCTCGCATGGCGGTGCAAAGCAGCAACATGAATTATACTTCGACCCATCGTATTTAACTCCCATAATAAATCAGGATAAGTGCTCATAATCACAGACAGAAACTCGAAATTTCCAACTTCTGCAGCAAGAAATGTCACTTGTGAAGGTTCCCTTATTGCATCCATCATCTCAGAATCATCCAGGGTAAGAAATATATCCCACAAGCGTTTTGTGAGTTTGAGGGCTGGAGGGTCCTTCAGCTTCATCCCTAGGGCACACAATAATATATGGCTAGTTATTAATTAGTTGTCTCATGAAAAAGTAATTAACTCTAGTCAAAAACACTTTCTCATGGAAAAATAACCTTAACAGTAACTTTCGAAATAATTACCGAAAAAATTTAATAGTAACCTTTATCAGTTGAAATTGAGGGTTTAATAACATGCATGATTTTGGGTGTAGGTTTGAGAGAAGTTCAATGAAGCAACAACAAATATTACTACCAGCACAATACATTCTATGCATAGATAATCAACAATTGAAAATAAAGACAATCCAATGTAACGATTTTCCTGATAGAAGTGATTATTATAACTTATAAGCACTCACACTTGTGCAAGAGGTGTTTTGGATACTCTAGTAGACTTCCAGAACCACAATTAGAAGGCTTTCGAGCCAAAACGTGTAAACCTGTCTCACCGTTTTCGGCCCGAGCAAAAGCTACCGATTCCTTCTCATTTACTATCTTCAGAGCTAGTTCTGCAACAAGTACAAATCATGTAGATTTCAAACTTTGATGACAGCACGATTTAAAGAAGGAAGAATTTAGTTAAGTGTGATATATTTGTGGTTCACACTCACAAAGGAAGAATTCAATCGTTTAAACAATCAAAAAATAGTCTTCCAAAGCCACAAATCGAACATTAAAATATTTGGAATTTCATCATCAACCTGGGATAAACCGATTAGGTTTTGCTTATTTATTCATTCTCAAAAACGCTTTCTGTGTTAAAAATTTGTTGCTCCTAATCATGTTCGTGAGTATGTGTCTCCAAATACATTTCTGTTTTCTGAAAGTTTGTCTCCTAATAGTACTTAAAGAAAACAGATGAAGAGGATGAGAAAACATCTCAAAGCTATCTTTGCCTTTTGCTTTTTAACATACTTGTTTTAGAAACAATTTTGTGAACTTCATAAATTTTGAATGAGAAATTGATTACTGAGTAGTATAACAGAATTTCTTTAGAAAACGATTTTTAAAACCAGAAAGTGAGAAGAGAATCAATTAAACCCTATGATTTCTTCTTTGTTTTAATCTTTCAAAGTCCACAGCTTACCATAGAGTCCAGAGTTGATAGAAATGAGGAACAGTGTATACCAATCCTCATCGTAGAGTATTTCTTTAGTTTTATCAAACAGATACTCAGCCATTTCACTTCTTCCTTGTAAAACAGCCAAGTGAAGAGGAGTGACACCAAATCCACCCCTTATTGTGGGCAACGATTCATTTTTTCTGCGCATTATCTCAGCAATGTGCACGTTCCCCACTGCAGTTGCAAAGCAGAATGCAGTGTTTCCCTTGTCATCTTGCAATTCTAACTGTTCTCGAGACATTTCTTTCACCAGCTCCTCCACGAACCGTTCGTGGTTTGCTCCCACTGCAACATGGAGCACTGTTGCCCACCCCTTTGTTATGGCAGACTCCAGCAGCCTCGAATCTTGATCCAATATTTTCTTCGCCTCTTTCCAGTCACCTTTTAGTGCTGCTTTGTGAAGGGGAACACATTGAGTGAGGTACCTGTGTCTTTCTTCTTCTGCAACATGTCATTTCAACTGTGTATTTTAGGGTCTAACATTTGATCCAATTTTATCGTATCCTATTCCTCTACACATGATTAGTTTAGTTTTAATCCCACCGACAGTATTATATATTTTTTTAGTGTCCAACGATTACACTAAAATTATAATTTATGACCTCAAACATGTATATTAATCAAACCCTACACCATTAGGTTGATCCTAGTAGGTAACTAACTATCGATAGTATTAGTAGTTTTACTAGATTAATCATCTTACATATGAAAAATGTTTAATGACATCTACCTTGAGTATAGTATGAGAAGCTTAAAGTGGTATTTATATCATAGATTTCATGTTTAAGTGAACAATTTATGTTTCATTAAGAGTTGTACCATGAAAGGTAGGCTGAATTAATGTGCAGTGCACAAAATATTGACGGGTAATTGAAACTGCAAATATAAAGAGAAAGGGTATAATGATTGAGTAGAATGATAAACTTAACGTGGTCCTTGAATCATGATTCTTTTTCATAATGAACTTGCATTTTAGGTTATATACCCTCCTACTGAAGTCATAATATTTTCAGTGTCTATTGAAACTATGACATGTGACATACGGTTATCTTTTTCCTACTTAATCGAAAACTCATTATAAGGTGCAATTGAAGTTATGACATGTGACATCTACGGTTATCTTCTCCCTACATGAAATCTTATTTTAAGATGCCAAAATAAGAGGAGACTATGAACCTAAGAGTAGTAACTGTCGATAGTGAAACATACAATGCATGTATCAGTTATCTTAATGATTATTTATTAATCTACTCTAACTTTTAAACTTATAGAGAACTAAACATTGTTTCAGAGACAGTAAGATTAGTAGCAGAAATTGTATACGCTCATAAAAGTGAAGCAGATTTTGCAATGATTCAGCTTGTTCAACCATGGAGAAAAAGAATCCACAGTTTATGAAAAGATAAGAAGGAACGGAAAGCTTACTAGAGGACACTAGATGGAGGAGAGGCCTGTTAAACTGAGCTGAAGCAACCCTTTGAATTTGGAAAGATGTTGAGCGTGATACGGCCATTTCTCTGCAAAGAGAACATTCAAATTAAAATAAAGTAACATTATATATTTTCAGTAATTAGTTAAGCACTTCAGTATCCATGGCCTTACAATCTTCCAGCTTTTATTATCCATTGGAGTAATGTGAACTACTTCTTAAAGCTTACGTAAAACAGAGAAAAAAATGTTCTCGTTTTGACTCTTGAGTGCCTATAGAAATAAAGTCCAACTATTACCGAAAATTCCAACTTAAAAGTTTGATTGAGATGTAACAGTATGACTAACAAAAAATATACTTTCACACCATTAAAAAAAATACCCATTTTAATAATATAATAACATATTACTATTTTAAATTAAAAATAAAAAAATATATAACTAAAATATTTATATTGGTTATCAAAGTAGTAATGGCTTTTATTTATCTATAACTAACTAGTATATATTTGTATTTTATGGTTAAATTATAGAAAATGTTAAATAGGTAAAACACAAATACCCATAAAGAGGACAACTTGTTTTGCTACAATAATCTCTTTCTTTTAGGAGGGGGTGGGTGGTGCTCAAGAAAGAACAATAACCATCAGATTTGGACTATAACCCAGCCCACAAAACCTAAGTTGGGATTCTAAGGCCCAAATTACTAAAGACAATAAAGTATATTATTTTTTTTTTAAATTAATAAGATAAAAGAATAATTTTAAAACGTTATTTACTAAAAAAAGGATGGACACAGGTGGGTCCTGGGCAATGTTATTATATGATAATATATTAATATACTTACACAGTTATCATTTGAAAATGGAAAGCTTTTACTGTCTGATTATTGTTCTTCTGCCAGCCACATGTTTTTGCACAGCTACTCCCCCGTGATGTTCTTCCTCTGCAAATATATACCTAGTTTGTAATAATCGTTATTCAAAAGCTGTTTGTAATTTTAAAATGCAACTCAACAATAATTGAAGGGTACGGCAAGACAAAGGAAACTGAAAAAAATCTCTCAGCACTTATTTTGGAACATTATTTAAGAAAATAAAATTTAGAATCCCAGAAGAGAGTAAACAAGGTTCAAATTTTACACATAATGTCCTGTCTTCAAAATTGCAGAACCAGATGAGTCAAATCCAAAACAATTACTGTGTAGAAAACAGTTGCAAAAGGAAAAAAAGAATGAGAGAAGGAAGATCTTGAGCATATCGTTGAACAGCAGAGAAAACATTAGATGTCTGAAAAGAGTTTAGTAAAAACATGAAATCAAAATATGTACTCAAATCCAAGAAAGAGAAGGAAGAGGATAACAAGATTAGATTACCTAAATTAGAAATCTTGAGAAAAAATATTTCCTTAATCTCTTAGCTCTGAACAGTGACTGGTGTTGGTTCCAGAATGGCAAGTTCGTCTGCAGAGAGAGGTTTGAGTTTTGGTTGGTCAAGAACAGTCCAAGTGATTGGTGAATGAAAAAGTTGAGGCTGCTGGCTGAGTCAAGTCAATGATAAATAAATAAATTATGTAAGAGACGCTGGTTGGTCTACGACAAAGCAAGAAATTAGAATAAGAAAGCAAAAGCAAGTTGTATGGTACCAATTACTGACAAAAGGTAACTAGGAATTTGTTGTTTTTATTTATAGATTAATGTTTATTTTATAAGAGATAATTTTACTATAAATAAGAATTTAAAAAAATATATATATTTCACAAAATAGTTCTTTAAGATTTGAAATAGCAACTAAATAAACTAAAATGATTTTATATAATTCAGGTTTTCAATAACTAGAAAAGCCATTTGACATTATTTTTCAATAAAAATTGCATTTTACTTTCAGTCATTTATTGATCATAGTTATATAGTAAAAATATCGACATTAAAATGGTAGTATTCATTTTTATATAGAACTTTACTTTTACTTTAGAAACATAACTTTCGGAAAAGTTGTACTTAAATTTTATTGTTTTTTAGAGTATCATTTTATTATTCAAACATTTACTTTAGAATTTAGTGTAGATACCTTTAGTGGGATAAAAGAAAAGTATGTAGGATTAGAAAAAGAAGAAACAGACACCGTTATTCTTAGATGACGAAACAAGGAATCATGGATGCTTATTTTTAATATATTATGTTGTGAAAAATCAATCAAAATGGAGACACTTCATGGGACTGTTATTTTAAAATTTAAAATAATATGTGAACTGGTACAAGAGTAATAGTAACAGCACTTGGTTGTGGATTCAAACATTACTAAACATGTAATACTAAATTTCTTTACCAATTACTTTTACCTTGATTTTGGACAAGAAATTGGTAATTTTTAAAAGTTTTAAATCTATTAAATTCAAATTATCTTATTTTAAATTAGTTAATCTTTTAAATATATTATTAAATAAGATAATTCAAATTTATTTAATTTTTAATAAATTATTTTAATTACCATCAAATAGAAAAGTTTATTTAAATATTAAATAATTGTTAATAATTTTAAAATATTAATATTGACTATTTTTTAGTTTATGTTGGTTGATGTATCTTTTAGTTAAAGTTTATTTATTTATTTATTTTTCAATATACATCGATAAAAAAAAACTTCTTGATTGATCTCAATTGACATAGGTTAAGGACTTTTAAACAATCCTATGATCAAAGACTAAGAGGATGTATTCCTAAAGTTGCCTAATATAAGGTTGTCTAATGTTGATGTAATATAGTAACATACTACGGATGAAGAACAACTACCATAAACTTTATGGCTCTAACTAGTTGAAGACCAAATTTCATGACCACGTTCTTCGAAACTTCTTTCAGAACTAATGTTCTCTGAAACTTCGTTCTGAACTATTAATGTTTTTCGAAGCTTCATTCACAACTAAGAACGTTCTTCGAAAGTTCTTTCACAACTACTATTTTTAGAAACTTTGTTCACAACTAATGTTCTTCGAGATTTCGTCAAGGTTTGTGACGGCTGCTTCACATTTGAGGCGTTGTTTAAACGAAGCCTAGAGTGGTGCTTTCACTGCAAAACAAGAGCACGTGCAATTCTCTAATATGGGATTAAATAAGATAAAGCATCCACCAATGAGTAGTTGGACTTCTATACCAGAATTTTGAGAAAAATATTAGAATCAAATATGTTCGAACGGTCAAATAAAGTGGCTGTATGGTGATGGACGTCTTTTTCTTATTTAATCTTGAAAAATTGCATAAATCAATGGTGGATATTCTCCCTGTGCATGAAAACTAACTATTTTTCTTCAAAGGATGAGGTTAAGTAGTTTACTTAGTATATTAAATATTAAAAATTAAGTATTTTTTAATTGGATAATTTTTTTAATCTAATAATCCTAAAAGTAAAATATTTGTTTTCTTTTATTTCAGTAAAAATAATCTAGTTATCCCTAATATCAATTTACTTTATGTTTTGTTTGAATATATGACTAGGAAAGATAATTAATTTTCCAGTCTTTTTTTAATATCTGTTTATTTTCTTCTCTTATAAATAAAACATGACACTTCCTACTCCCAATAGCTTGAAACAAACACATTACAATTGTATACCAAATGATAGATCATGAAGCAATTAATAAAGAGAAAATTTTACGTTGACGTCTTCGAAACAATTAAGAAGTGATGTACATGTAGTGTGTCTGTAAAAATAATATAGTGTGTTTATAAAATTAACAGTACAATCTCACTACAATGTTGTGCCCCCACCATCTGACATTAGAGATGCAGCAGCTGCAGCAGCAGTAGGTACAACACCAGTTGAAATGCCTGGTTTGGACAGGTGGAGAAGCCTGCGAAATTCACACCAAAGAGTAGCATATATCAATGATCTATGTGAAGGAAGATTCTGTAGACTCAAAAGGTTGCAAAACCACTTAAATTGATAACCGTTAACTAATTCTAATATGATGGTAAGACCTTAGACAATCATGACCGAGAGATATCAACCAAGCATGAAAAGTTACTAAAATTAACAATGCAGTAAATTTGCAAATTACCAGCAGCTCCAGCCACTTGGCGTGTAAAAGATTTGCAATTGGTATAGAAAAATGTGCAATTGAGAAAAGATATTCTTACGGTGCAAGGTATTCACAAAAGGATGACACAGCAGCAGAAACTTCAGTGTAGGTTTCAGCAGCTGCAGGTGCTGTTACTTCGACCATTTGTATACCAGGTGTTACTGGCACCGCCTCGTCAGTTGCATGCAACTTCAGCATTTTATTGATTGAAGAAACTGTTACAGTGATTTGTGCGCCCCTGTAGAAATTGAAGGAAAATCCCACCCTCAGCAGCTCATGATCTAACTTGTACCCCAGTGTATAAAACAGACGAAGAACATTCTTGCTTGTTTTGCTTTCCACCATTGACCTAACCAGAACAGAAATTTGCTCTGCACCTGCACCCCTCATTGCACCACCTACATGTCTAACAGTCCTGAACAAGCCATCAATCAATCACATTAAATAAGTATTTGACTGTGAAAAAAATAAAATCTAACAGTTTTGAAAGTAAAGATGCATGGTTTACCACGAAGGTTCAGCTTGCTCTAGGTCACACAGGAGTCGAACCTCTGAGGGTACACTGCCTAGAAACAAAGCCAATTAAATCATGATTAATTGGACAAAGATCGAAATATTATATACTAAAAAATTGGATATATGCACAAAATAATAAGTACACAAAAATGTTCAGTGAATCATAAAAAAAATTGAAAATATTTCATCTCTATTCATGGAGATACAATACAGAGTAAACCTAATCTTGGATACGCATAAATTTTTAAATGAACAGAGAGTAAAACAACACGATGAAATGTAAAACTGAAGCCAGTACAAAAGAGCATCATGGGTCAAAAAAGGAGCATAAAGCATGCCATTTAGATGGTAGTCCAGTGCAAATGCTTAAGGGTGCACTTGATGCACACTAAAAAACAGTTCATGAGAAACAACTCAGTCCAAGCAAAGTCAAATCCAAGTGTTCTGCTTTGTCTGCTATTTAGTGGTCAATACACATAAGCAGTTCCAGAAACGGAGTAAGAGTCCATGCTTGGTACAAGCTTGATTCGGCTTGATAATTGTTCTCAATAATGAGGTTTAGACAAATTGAGGGCTTCTTTTAAAATATTTTTGGAAATTTGTATCATCTAGTTCTTCATTTGTTAGCAGCAGAAAAGCATTCTAAATGAAATTGTCACTGCATATACTGAAACAAACATTTAATAAAGATTACACATTGTGTGGTTGTACAGACAACACTAAACAAAAATATAAAGTCGTTCAGTTTTACAATGGCCAACAGCTAATCATATATGGTATTCCGGATTATTCATTGCAGGCTTCCAAGGAATTCTGGGTATTTATTCATATTTTGAAGTAATTTTCCAAAATAGCATTTGGAGAAGGCTTAGGAGGGAGTAAATTGGGTAAGGTTCTCGGCAGAAGTGCCCTTTTTCTGTTTTGATGGAGCTCAGTGAAGGATGGCGCTTTTATTTTGATGTTACGAAATAGAATTGTCTCTCCATTCTCAGTACTGTTCATCTCATATGCACTCTTTCTTATCCGTACTGTTACTGTTCATCGCATACGCACTTTTAGCTTCTCAGGAGCTTGCTTCTTAGACATACAGCAATTGAAGGCTTTCGTGTAAGGACATGCATTTCCCTATCTTCTAATGCAAGAAATTTCGTGCTAGTTTTCCCAGAATACTCTTTCCCTCTCTTGTTAATAAAAATACATTCATAAAACCATAAAAAATGAAAATGATGTTGTCCAAAAAATATCAAATTATTGAAATAAAACACTCACCCAGATGTGGACCACTCTTGAGACATATTTCATGTATCCTCAATCGTTCTCTCTGAACACCACACAGTCCTTGAAGAAGAATCTCTAGGGCCTCAACATGCTGCGAAGTATAATAAAATATTAAAAGCCAAGGTTGTCTTACATATCCTTTCCACATGAAAGTTTCCTTCTGTAAAAATGTAATACTAACAGAACATATCTTGATTATCTAAAAGAACAATTATGGATATAGAGCAAAAGAATGTTTACATTACTATTTCTGTTCAAGAAATAGTGTGATTCTACTACATTCCATCAAATAGTGAGGGCAAAAGTGAGTGCATGTTTGACAAATAATCACTTGTTTTTCCCAAGTTGTCCGAGGAAACAGACAGAAACGAGTGATTATTTCTTCCAATTAAGATAAACAAAAACACATACAATTAGAATGGTTTCCATGAGACAACCTGTCTTTCATTTCATGTGTAGATTCTAATAAATAATAATAATAAAGTAGGATAATATACCATCATGCATACCCAAGCTTTAGACAATCGTTCTTTACAGACTAAAACAGCATTAGCTTCACATCACGGGGATCAAGTTATTTAAGAAACACGATAGAAATGCATAACTAAGCTTTAGAGAATTTGTTTTAAAAAAAAAATTGGGTAACAGTAAAGTTACAAGTAGAATTTCACAGTTAAAACTTTAACTCATGTTTTAAATCATCTAGAAGTGAGGTAAGGATACACAATGAATTCGCAGAACTTTACACAATGAATTTCACATTCACGGAAACACACAAGCAGTCTGAGGGACTACTTTAACCATGCAGATAATGCCGACTTTAACTATATGAAATTGACTCTTTTGACTGACAAATCATTCTTGTGATTATTTAGTAACTAACTTTGTTTCTTCTGTGCACTTAACATTTTCTTTTGCATTTTTTATTTGAGAAAGGCACCAATAAGGTAGCTACTCAATCCTTTTCCTCACTGCCTGGTGCCTCGGACATTCAGGGTTAATTTATCATTAAGCTACCTTTCATGACAGAATTCAAACACTAAATGCAAATGCGAGTAACATGTCAGCAATCACGATCAGCCTTCTAAGAATGGAGATTATGTCATTAATCTGAAACACAATGAAATATAATAACCCACATCAAGAGACAATGGCTAATCCAGATAAATTTAATTCCACAATACCTCCCTATTCTTCAAAGAAAAAGACAGTCTCAATATGCAATTCAATAAAGCATAAACTCACCTGTTTCTCAATAATTCCCTGAACCACACATTCCATATTCTTCGCTAAGCTCACCTGCACTATTACACAAGAGATATACGTATTGTTATTTACGCAATCTAATACCGTGAACCAAAAAAATCACAGAGAAGTGTTTTCTACACTCACAAGCATCTATTTTGCAATCTTTATTTTTATTTTTACCGGAACATTGATAACGAAAAGTGAGGAATGAAAGGAACGCAGCGAAAACCTAAAACTCAAATCATCAAAACTTTGAAACTAGAAGCATTCATATTCTGTTATGCACATAAAGAAACAAATGGAGAATGAGAGGTTAATTGACCTGTTTAGTTTCTACTGAGACGAAAACGAAGAAATCTATGTCCTCTTAGGTATCGTAAGTTGTCAAAACACAGATCGATGTTCTTCAATCTTCAGAAATAACAATCTTTGCTTTTGTAAGCAAAAGGGGAAAACCATAAGAAAGCGCAGCGAAGAAAAGAAGAAGAAACATTTCACTCTATGAGCAAGGCGAGTTTATGAATTTCTTCAACAGTATGATACGACGTCGTTATGCTACTAGAGTAGAGTATAGACGTCTAGAATTTCCTTTCTTAAATTCAACACTTTTTATAATTGTTTTGTTTTTCCTATGGGATAAATTCAAATTTGTTCTCCAAATATTTAAAAAATAAATTAGATTTTAATTTTTAAAAATATTTTTTTTCTAAGTATCCCTTTCTAAAATTTAAAATTTATTTTTTTCAAAACTGTTTTCTCTTAAATAATCAATTTAAACTATTAAAATAGTATTATTATTATTATTATTATTATTTAAATATAAAAATTAAATTTAGTCTAAATTTTAAAAACGAAAATCATAATTAAATTCCATTAGCACCTTTCTTAAAACAATTCAAACTACGCCGAAGAATTTTTTCAAAATTGCGTAATAATAACATTATTTTTTATGAAGGATTGTGAAATAATAACAAAAAAAAATCATAATTTTTTTAGTTAATAATAACTAAAAACACGCACTCGGGAGTGAATTGAAAATCCTTATTTTTATTTTAGCTTAAATACGTTTTTAAATATTTATACGTGATAATTTTATTTTCTATTTTTTTGTTTCTTTTCTTATTTTTTTATAATTTTTAGTTTTTTAACATTAATT
>Ga0123340_1004359_pt1 | contig 13408 bp, 3 predicted proteins | sample SirMexnodulemix_FD_89961 | JGI IMG/M metagenome (GOLD analysis project Ga0123340, IMG submission 89961) | Root nodule microbial communities of legume samples collected from Mexico - Siratro Mexico nodule mix | ecosystem: Host-associated > Plants > Roots > Nodule | place: Mexico: Nepantla... | reverse complement strand
TTTAACTACTAAGCTATTATCACTTAATTTATTAATATACACATTCTAAAATTATTCCTTAAAAAATATAATATTATATTTTAACTACTAATCCATTATCACTTAATTCATTAATATACACATTCTAAAATTACCATTTTACATAGTGTTCCAATCTGAATTTAAGTTCACCTATATTTAGGATAAATTGCTAGATATACTTTAATTCATCAACTTTCTTCTTATATCCGTGGGGCCAAATTAGCACAAATAAATAGATACAACCACTAATCTTCACCTTCCAACACTCATCAATAAAAAAACACTAAATCCAAACAAAGGGTAAAACTTCTTCTCTACCAAACTTCTTTATGGAGTATTTTCATAAAAAAAATTGATGAACCTTGAAAGACCTATAATTTGTCTCTTCTGTCCCTTGCGTCATATGGATGACGATGTGATACCATAAGTGGTTGGAAAACATAACAATAAATAAAAGTCTTTTCATGTTTCAATTTTTGCAATTTTTAAAAGGGGAGCTCTAAAATTTTAATAAACCTACACCTTTACAATCTGTGTCCCAGAACTTCAATTTTTAAATTCCAATATATAATTTTACCATTTTTTTCGTTGATATTAATCATATTTTAATTATCTATATTTTTCTGATACATATTTAACCAGACATTAAGCCAGATCATTTAATCCTGACCTTACAAAGAATCAATGTAAACTAATTAATTTGATCGGAAAGTAAGCAAATTGGATATAATCGATTGAAAAATATCACTCTTTTTTAGTTAAATAATCTGTTATTATGATAATTGATACAATTCTAGACATATATTATGATGATTGATCATTGCATTAATTATAGATAGTTAAACTTAAATGTTATGATATATTAATTTAACTTCATGTGTAATTTCAAATATTAGAGGTTATAAGTCATGCCAAAGCTTAAATTTACTATAAAATTATGAATATTTTATTATTTTCACATTATTATTGCAATATTTAAAGTGTTGAATTGTCCTCAAATAGTTTAATCTTCACCCGAATTATAAAACCTTCGTATATAAAATAACAAAATAATCCCCTTTGACTAAAATATCCTTATTAAAGAAAGTGTAATTGTTAATCAATCAAATATTTTGATAAAATAATAATCACTAAGATTTTTTGAATAAATAATATTTTCATTTCTAAAATAACATAATTTAAAAAAAATACTTTTTAAAATGACAGATAATTTGAAAATCAATAAAAAATGTAAAAAAAAATAACAACTGAAGTGTATATTATTAACACATTTCCCATATAAAAATTCACTATTATATTTTTTAATTCCTTAAACCAGAGCCCGAACACTCTTTAATATTTTCCGAGCCATAATTATTTGGATTATCAGTTGCAATGTAATGGCATAATAATGAATTGGTGTGATATTATTGTAGCTTATCAATAACGAAATTGACAATTCCTATGGCACTTATTTACCTAGTCTGAAAAGATAAACAGGTGCAGCACTATATACGTATTGCAACTATCACAGCACTCGCTATTTTGCTGATACCTGACTCATAACACAAATGGACCCAATTCAATTCCCATAAGGCTAACTTGTGTAACTGCAACAAACAAACAAACACATTAACTGCTTGTCACATTTATTGCCAGATTTTCCATCTATTATATGTCAATAACTTGGCAACTGACTAGTTCAGCGCGTCCAAAATCCCTGCGGGCAACTACCCTCCAAACAACTGCTGCATCTGATTCAGAAGCCAGTTCTGCAGATTCATGCAATGTACTTTGTGACAGAGTTGACAGTGATGGCGAGGAACCCAAATTATTCCTTAAGCCTGCCTGCAGAACAGCAATATTATGATTGGCATCTTTTGTAATAACATGGAGCTTTCCATGGAAGCCAGCAAGTAGATATGGAGATTCTGAATCAGCAGAATCATATATGGGGACTTTTCCAATAACTACTTTCCAAGCATCTTCACCTTGGTCATATACCTTGATCCTTCCACTGTCCATAGAATTAGAAGGGTCAAAAGCATATAATTCCCCGTCCACTACTACACTCAATTTGGTTCCTGCCTGCCGTGCAGGCCAGCCTTCACCCATTCCAGCGGGCATTTCTATCCATGAGTTAGTGTCAGGATCATAGATTTCTCCCCCAACATCAACAAAAAAGGGCCATGAATACAGGCTCTGTGGAACACACAACCTTCCCATGTATGAGGTCAACCCTGTGGCAATAGGCTTTAACATGTCAGCCAAAAAAGCACTGGGAAGGACTTGAGCTCTAGAGAATGGCATGCTGGGTACATGCGACCATGTATCTGTAGAGGGATCAAAAACTTCAGCAGATTGGAGAGGAACCAATCCAGCTTGACCTTGACTAACCCCTCCAACAACATAAAGCTTGTTATTTAAGATGCCTGTCTTACTGTACGCCCGACCGGTGGACATAGGAGTCACCTTGCTCCATGTACTTTGTATCGGATCAAATCGCCACACACATCTCATAGTTGATGCCTTAGAAAATCCACCAAGAACATAGAGACACCCATCAACAGCTCCAATTGCACAACCGCAATAGGGCATTTCATCAAATGCATCCTTCCGTCCAAGAAAACCTCTAATAACTTCAGCAATTCTGATACCCTCCACCATGTTCCACATCCAAAGCCTAGAAGAGCCTTTTCTAGGTTCTTCTTCATCTGCAAAATTGGGCATATTAGGCACTCTCTGCCATATCTTAGAACGAGGATCTAGAGCATGCCACATAAGATTATTTTCTCCGTCCTTAATCAATAGATACAGCCACTCTTCAGTTGTCCCAAGTTCTTTTCTTAATTTATACAGTTCTGAACTCATGATAGTTGACTTCCACTTCTTTGATACCATCCTTACATTTAAGTAACAGATTCTAGGAAGTCTAGCAATAATCAGAAGTGATAACTCATCAGGGAGATTAGGAATGAGCCTTGGACTCTCTTCATCAACAGTAGGAGACATTCTCTGCCTCTTACATGTCTCATTCGGAGAGACTCCATTCCATTCCCTCTTGTCAGACTTTTTACTGGCCACACTGAAAATTGCACCCATATCTAGCAAAATTCAATATCTGCAAGGAAAACCAAATCACCAAGAGGAAATTAGAGTTCTCAAAATAAAAGGCATTGCATGCATCAAATAACCCCATTCAATGAAAATTAAAGAGAGACAGAAAAGCGGTGTAAGCAGACAATAATCCATCACCCGCAAGTCAGAGCAATTAAACATGAGAAAAATGCATTTAAACACCCTCAAGAACTTCAAAGCATTAAAAGGAAAAAACTCCCACATGTCTCCTTCACTTCTCTAAATGAAGAAAACAGTATACAACTTCTAAAATCTTCCCCACAGAGACCATCAGAAGCAAGAGAAATTCCTAATCATCACATCATTCAATATACCAGAAGACGCAGATCCGACCAAAAGAAACACTCAAACCTAAACAATTTTTCAGAATTGACTTTCCACAAATTAAGGAAGAACAACAATATTTTGAAACTAATTTTACAAAAAAGAAAAATCAGAGTTTTCTCCCTTCACCTAATTTGCTACTTCTCCCACTCACAGACCCAATAACGAAAGGATGCGCATTGAGATTGAAGTAAGAAAAGGGAGCACTGCATGAATTGAAATTTCAAGAAAAAAAAAAAAAAATGAAAGAAAGAGAAAGAGAGAGAGACTTACATTGACATAAATGAAAAGAAATAGGGATAACAGTAGGATTTGAGAAGAGATTGAGAAGAAGAGAGGAAAAAATAAAGAAAGAGGAAAAAAGAAAGGATGAAAACGTAAAAGTGAGGGAAAGTGGCATCGCATTTCGCATAAATCACCACATCACTGAGTCTTGCTTTTGCTTTGCGTTCAAACTGGAAGTTACAGGAACAGAACGTGCGTAGCTCCCAATTTTCTACACCCAAATATCTATTTCATATTTCATAAAAAATAAAATAAAATCATTCTAGATTATTATCAAACTATCTCCACCTTAATTTTTTTTTCTAAAAAGCAAGTCACTAATTGACTTTTATAAAAGTTTATTTCACCAAAAGATTCAGATCTGAGGTCTTCCAAAAAAATCTTAGACCTAACATGTCAACCTATTTAAACAAATATAAATATTCTTTTCTGCTGATACTATTTTTAGGATTTAATAAAATCATATATTTATCTGTTTCTTAAATTATTAAACACGTTTATTTAACAAAATGACAACCCATAATATAGTTGAAAGATAAATCTACACATTACAAAAGAAGATTTTGAATAAATAATTTATTATTTTGTATTGTAGATACATAATTATATATAATATATACACAGTACATATATAGTATAATGATACGAAAATTTTAATTATTAAAGACCTATTTAGTCCAATTATACAAATTCATTGACATTTAAAAGCCTTATCAACTAGGTAAAATTCTTGTAAAAAAGCAAATAATGTTTTTAAAAAATATTTTATAATGGAGTGGTAGTCATAATAATAATGGAGTATTTTATATTAATATTTTAAAAATGTTTATAAACAATAATAATAATAATAATAATAATAATAATAATCATCTTAATTAGTATTATTTTAATAACGACTATAATGATAATAAAAAATAATGTAGTAGTCATAAAATTGATTATAATTATGACATCATAAATGATATTATGATAGTAATAATGATATGTTAATAAAATTTTTGAAAAAAAATACAGAAGAATTAAAATGTTTTAACAAAATACTTTAAAAATTAAAAAAATATTTTAAAAATTTAATATTTACTCATTTTTTAATTTAAATTTAAAGTAATTTAATATAAATCTTCCATTTTAATTTAAGTCATTTGCAACATATAATTGCTATGTCATTCAAATATCATATTTGTTTGACATAATTTTTAAAATAATTATTATAAAAATTAACAACCAAATTATACTCACATACGATTAGATAATGGTATAAAACTATTGTAATTTTAATTCACCAACTTTTTATCTATTTTTAATTTAAGAGTTGAGATTATACATCACTTACACGGTATAATAATCTGACATTATTTTTAATATATATAAAATGTTGATACGATTACAGATATAATTGAATAATTTTATCACAAGAACTTTCAAAAAGAAAAAAAATAAAGTATTTTATTTGTAAACTAAAATTAATAATAAAAATTCTCATATAATTTTTTATTTTTTATTTCATACATAAATAAATTTCATTTAAAAAAATTAGCTATTTTTTCTGTATAAATATTATGAAAAATTTTGTCCAAACATACTGTATTAAAATAATTAAAATAATTGTTATAAAAGTTAGTAAGCGTATGATACATAGTATCATGCTATTATATAATAGTACAAAACTATTATAAATTTTACCCTTAACCTTTTCTTTTTCTAAATCCATAAAACAATAAATAAGATTAATTTGGGTCACATTTTAAACAATCAACTAACCCTCCAAAATAAATCTAATCGGTTGACTCGTGACTATCGTTTTGTTCCAAGTCCCATGTCTCTTCGACTAATCGTACTCGCTAGGCCCAAAGCCTTTGCGTTGGGCCATCGAATTCAATTTTTGATTTCGACATTTCATAATTCATATTCGGTTGCTTCATCAAACAGTCCATTTTTTCCTCCATCATTCATCCCATCACTTTCCACACTAAGCTCCTCTTTGCAATTTTTTTGATTAATTAAAAACTGCAAACAATTTTTATATGATTAATTAATAAAAATTTATTACGTTATTTTTTTTACTTTAATAACAATCACTTTAAAGATAATTTCTAAGTGGTCGAAAATATAAAAAATATTCGAAACACTAAAAATTGTTTACAATAGTTGTTTTTAATAAAGAAACTGTGGTTGTTTTGGCAGTGTCGAATCATCTAAATATATTTGATCTTTTATGTCTTTCCTGAAAGTCTAAAATTATAAAAACAATGGTTAACCGGTTCAAAGAAATAAGGTTAATAGAAAAAGAAAACTTTCAAAGTAATTTAATTAAAATATATTAGATAGAGTTTATTTTTGACCTAAAATTATATGAGTACCATAGTATAAAATTACTCTATAATGAGTCATTCTTATAATTCTTCACCATCACACAATAGAGACACAAAAACACACACACACAAAGGCCACGCACACACGCCATACATATGCACACGCACACATGCACACACACCCCCACACACACACGCACGTACGCACACTAACACATACAGACACACTCAAAAGTTCAAGTATAACACGACCATCTATCTTTATTGGAATGTTTTGGTGTCGTCTATGGGAAGAGATAAAATTGATCCTATCTAGAACACAAAAAGTCAAACAGCTTAGAGAGAGTGTGACCCCAAACACAAGAGGAAGGAGAATCTGCAGTCTTACATCACATCATATAAGTAATTGATGAATTAATAAGACAGGTCTAAAAAACATAAAACGAGTAGAGGAAGCTCTTCAGGTTCAAGAGGAGTTATGCAAACATAATGGAGATTTACAAGGACCATTGAGATATTCACTCCCCCAAGAAGGGCCTCACTTGGGTGATGAACAAGCTTTCCAACCCTTTTCTCGAGAAGTGATGGATACCCATCCATTATATATGGTATCTAAGATTACTCAATTCACGGGTAGTAGGATCCAAGTTCTCATGTCAAGATTTTTGGAGTTCAAATATTGACAAGTGGAGATTTTTATAGAGTACAATGCAAGACATTCGCAAGCACGTTGGCTGTAATGACATTGGACCAGTTTAGTCGCCTCCCTGATGGGGCAATACATTTGTCTTTATGACTTTGTTCATCCTTTTACTAACCAGTTCACAACTAACAAGATGAAGTCACTAAAATTGAGTGACATATTTGATTTAAGACAATAGAGTACACATTCTTTGAAAGAGTATATCAAAAGTTTTATGAGAGTAAAAATTTTGCAACCAAAATGTTGACGCATTTGTTAAAGGATAATGTTCATTCGACCTCAAAAATACTGACGTGCCATACTGACAAATGATGGACACAATGTTCAAAGAGCCCATTGATAATTCCATAAAAGTGTATGTCGATGACATATTTATCAAATTGATCATTGTTGATTATTACTTCTACCATCTTGAGAGGGTATTTTCTAAGATATGTTGACATAACATATGTTTAGATTCTAAAGAATGTGTTTTGAGTGTGAAAGGTGGGAAGTTTCTCTAGTTTATGATCATATAAAGACTAATGCTAATCTTGACACATTGTATCATCTCATTTATTAAGAGTCTGAGTAACTTCAAAGAAGTCCAACAAGTCAATGAAAAATTTGGCAAGAAGAATAACAACTTAATTGGTAAAACTACCAAAGATGAAGCTACGCTTTGAAAGTCAAGATTCTATGAAAGTCTAATTTCTTATCGATTTTCTCATTAAGCTATCCAAATTTTTTTTCGAAAACAAATTTAGTTCACAGTTATCTATTGAAAATTTTTTATTCTAAATTTCATGTACAAATACTCTTTATCTTCGTAGATGAATGATTAAATATTAATTTCTTTTTAGTACTTAAGAAACTATATATTATATTTAGGGTTGACAAAGTGGGTCTTGGTCCGTTAGTCGTCCCACCCATCCTCTAAATTTCGACGGGATGAGTTGGTGTTTTCAAACCACCAAACATGTTTTGAATTTTGTACTGTTAAATTGGTAAACCAAAGTCGGTGAAACCGTTTAACTTTTAAACTAAAAACTAAAATAAAAAATAGTTTAAAATATTAACTTTTTTTTATTATATTATTTGAAGGATGCAAACATACAATATTATTACATCTTAAATTATTAACGCTTACAAATTAAATTTAAATTATTAATTATAATAGAGTAATTTAGTCTATAAAAGTAATAATTATTTTAATTTATTTGATTAGAAATATTAATTAATTAATTAATTAATTAAAAAATATTTATATAATTAAATGTGTCTTTAATATATATATATATATATATATAGTAAAATTTAAAAATACAAAATTAGAAAAGTTAAACTTGAAAAAAACAATATTTTGAAAGAAAGTTGACAATCCAGCCCGTCCTTTTGCGAAGTGAACAAAATATTCAACCCGTTTTCTTATAGCAGATCAACTCGTTCTCTCCCATTTTTAATAGTCCAATAGTGAACCTAACTTAAAAGGGTTGGACTTACTTATTTTTGTCTACCTTAATTGTGGCTTAGCTACATTTGTTTACGTAAAGTGGTTAAGCCTTCGAGTTGTAATTGTATTTAGCCTTTTATCTATTTGGCTTTGCTTATTCAGTCATGTATATTCTTTAAGCCAAGATATTTCTTTCTTTTTTCAATTATATTTGCCCTAATTTGATAGTACCATGTATTTTGTGACCCACCTCCTGAGTTACAACATGGCTTAGAGATATAAGTTAAGAAAGTGAGGAAGAAGAGAGCTTGGAATCTATTTAAATCTTTATTCCATGCCAGATTTGATTGGGTAATTTTTAATATTGAAATTAACTTGGAAATATGTGATAAGTTTGGATCAATTTGATTTTTTAATACAATCTTAGCATAGTTAAATGGTAAAATGAAAAAAATAAATTTTATAATAAATTATTTTATAAAAAATGTTATGTATCAAATATAAATTATATATGTTTACAAAAAAAAAACTCATATTTTAAAAAAATATTAAACACTAAATTAAAGTAATACTACTTAAATCACAACTTAGACCAATCCAAAAAAAAAATGCGCTGAATGTATTTTCAATCTGTCCAGATAATTTTATATTCAGTAACAGGTTGCCATTATAGCTTTAATGTCGGTGCTAAGTATAAACATAAATAAATTTCATTTGTTGATACGTGCTATATTCAGGATACTATATGTCCTTTATTTGTCTTAAGTTTTTATTTTAGCATATAAATAATCAGTGAATTTAGAAACATAAATAAATTGTCATGTTCCCTTTAACATAAAGATATGCTTAATTTCTAAACCAAGGTGAGATTACGATTTGTAGCTTCACATGGTTCTTTAACAAATGTAGCAGCTCTAGAAAGAAACCGTCAAAATGGGCCCAATTGGAGCAGATGCGGGCCGCCCCAAGTCAATGTCAGGGAGTGAGTCCGAATGGTAAAGGTGAAGCAACGCACCAGGCCCATAATAAGTGAGGCTGACGCACTCACGTAAATCCCCACATTGCTCAGTTTCTTTCAGAACTTTCTTCGCCAACTCTTCCTCAAACTCAAGACCACACTCTTCAAACTCGAACCCTTCGTTAAATTTCATTTCTCCGTCGTCGTCGTCGTCGACGACGACGATAGGGTAACCACACTGCTCGCAGTAATCATCTTCTTCAGGGTCCAACCTCAACCTCATCGTGACTCTTTCATCTTCCGTACGAACTTCCATAAAGCAGTGCTCGTGACCACGCCTCGTTTCCTCCTCCGCCGTTACGGTTAACCTTCCGTCACCGTTACATTCTCTCTTGAAAGTCCAAGGCATTTCTCCCATTTCTCTCATCAACGTTAATGGCGGCGGCAACTGCCTCTTCCTTTTCTCACTCCTCTCTCTGCACCTGAGCATCACCATCGGAGAGTCGGGTTCCACTCTCAATTCCTCTACGTAGGTTATCATGCAGTCCCCACTCTCCGTTCCGATCACATCTCCCATCATTGCAGTTCGGAGCGCCCGCCAGGCCGCTGACCACATCAATGATATCGGTGCTGGCGACGACGGTTCTGATTCCGCGGCTTTTTGTGGCGGTGGGGTGCAGCGATGAACAACTCTCATGGGTGGTTTTAATTCTGAGTGAAATAGGGTTTTAAGACCTGCTTCGCCTGTACGGTGTCGTTTTGGCGTATTTTTCGCTGGGAAAACTAGTTTGACTTTCCACGCCAATATGGAACTATAAAATGATGATGTGATGTGTGATAGATATTTGGTCCACATTTCGACGCACATATACTTTCCTGAAAAAAACCACACAGATTTAGTTTATTTCCTTTTCCTCTTATGCTCCGCATCTTGTTCCAGCATAAGAGGGAGAATCATCCTCAAACAAATTAAAATAAACATACATGCATTCTTGATAGATATATATCATTGGAAAATTATTAAAACATAATTAATTTAAAAATCATTACCCGTGAATTCTGAATGAAATTAAACATTGACAACACAATACTTATAAATGACATTAGTATCCGCTAAGAAATTTCAAAGTTATTGGTTAAGAAATAAAAAAAAAGAAAAAAGAAAAAGAGTTTTAAGTAACAATAGTATGAGTACACATCAAATATTATAAAAATATATTCATTAAGGTTTTAGAATATAAGTATCATTAAGGTTTTAGAAGATATATATCTTTATCATATCAAATTTCTTATCTGTCTGTCGAGTAATTACTCATTGAATTAAAAGGAATAATCTTATCTCTCATTTATTACTCATTGATTTTAAAAAATATTTCATTTGCTCTCATTGATTTCCCATTGATTAAAAATATAAAAATATATAAAGTATTAATTAAAGAGAATTAAAGAAAATTTAATACTTATTTTAGAAGACGAAAACTAGTTTAGCATATTTTTTTCTAAAGCATCTTATAAAGAAGAGCAAGTAATATATTAAACTTAAAACTAAAAACATAAAAGGATGTAAATGAAGTATTTGTACTGTATGTTTCCAAAACAACATAACTCTGTGCCATGTAGTTGACAGCCAATGAAGAAATTAAGATGGATGATGATTGTACAACTAATGCATGAATTTTGAAAAGAAATTGTGGATTCGAATTGGGGATGAAAGGAAAGGCTAGGAATTGTATCTATGGTAATCTATATATGTTGCATTGTAAAGAAGTAAAAGTATACATATATTCCACTTGGCCTTTATAGTTTTTCTTTTTGTTTCTATTCGTATATGTATCATTGATTTGATTATTCCCCCAACGTAGGCTTTCGGTGCACAGGGAAAAAATATAGGAAAAATAATATAACAGAAAGAAGAGAATTAGTGTCCTGAGCATGAAAATAAGAACAAAACAAAATAAAAAGGTTGACTGGTGTTCTAATAATTAAAACTGAAAATGTTGGTTCTTAATGGGTTAAAAGAAGTGGATTGAAACAATTAATCGAAACACTTTGTCTCTTAATAAATATAGGAGTTAAATCAAGGCTAATTTATCATTTATTGTGACTACGATGTTAACATGCGTATAAATACGGATCCAAATTTACGAGAGAGAAAGAGAGAGAGCCATTGCACCGATTAACCAAGAACATCCCAGAACGAATCATCTCATAAAATATATTGAGCAGAAAGAATTACAGAAATGCAGGATAGAAACTATTAGACGAAGTTTGATGGATTAATTTGTTGAAAACTAAGGAGAAAAAAATATTTCTCTTAATTTGTATATTTTCAGTCAAATGCAGTTAAGACTTTCAATATTTTTTTTAGGAATTCGTATTAAATTCACAAATCATATTAAAATTTGAAAACCAAGTATAGAACTATAAAGATTTTGATCAAACTAAAACCAAAATATACAATTAAAATTATCTGTGTTTTTTCAAAATTAAACCTGAGATGAACCACAAAACTATGTTACGGGGGTAATGAATTGATCCGAAGCTGGTACTGAAAAAGACACATAAGAATTGATATGAAAAGAGGAGAGATCTTACTGGTACTGAGTCCTCAGGGAGTGTCGCCGCGTCACTTCATTTTCTCTGACACCGAGAAAGATCAGAAAAGGACAGAGAAAATGAAAGAAAAATCATGACAAACTAGGAACGCCTTGCAAGCTGTGGTTTTACAGTGAAGAAAATGTACATGATGTATGCAATTACCTTAAATGCCCCTTGTTTGGCTTAACTGGGAAATTGTGGAGAGAATAAGAAAGAGAGTGGTCCCCATAGGAGTTTGGAGGATATGAAGGTCTTTCCGCGTTGCTTGTGGTGAATGAATATGTAAAATAGTTAATTAAGCAAAACCTGCGAATGCAATGGGGAGAGGACAAAAACCTCCATCTACGCATTCAAAATATTTTGTTTGTTTTTATATCCCTGTTGGCTTCCATGTTAGATGCCAGCTGGGTTCCTTTTGCAACTTTTGTTACACCTCAATTCTTTTCCTTATTTGTGTTTCATTTTCTTTGCCATTCTTGATATTCTTTCTAGACCTCTTTAATACATTATTTATTACTGTGTTTTCTACTTTTTCTTAATTTATTTCATCATTCTTAAATTTATTAAAATATCAAATCAAGTAATAATGTATTTGATAAAATAATAATTTTTTTGTCTTAAAATTTGTTGAATAAAAATAAATAAAAGTGGAATTCTTTTTAAGATTTAACACTTATTGTATGAGTCTCACGATTTATTTCTATTTATATTTTTGTTAATTTTAAAGGATAAAACTATTTTTATTTCTATATTTAAAAATGTAATGTTAGTATTAGAGTGAAGTGCAAAGTCAAACAGAAAGTTAATTTTATTTTAAAAAAAATATAAAGATCCAAACTACGTTACCATTTTTAGAACGGAAGAAAATTAAAACTATTCTGACCAAAGTTTGAAAGACTCAAAGCATATCTTATCTAAATTAAATCTCATTTACATTCCTTGGCTTGATGGGATAGAGGTAGTATCATATATTTTGGAAAATGTTTTGACATGATTGGTAGTAGTAAATAGTAAATGAAAAAAACTAATGAGCATTCATTTTCTGTTTCCAGTTTCCAATGTTATGTGCAGTTACTCTTGTCTTTGATGATGTTGCTGCCTGCTGGGATGAGAAATGGACCAAAGCAAAGTTGACTGTTTTATAATGGGAGCCTTAAGTACCAAATATGTGTCTTCATGGCGGAAAAGAAACATAATTTTGATGAACTTAAAATTTGAAATCAAGTGGACCCCAACAATAAAATAAAATATGATAAAATTGATACGATAACATCCAAAACTCATCAACCAAATAAACACATAGCCTTATTATATAGTTTTTCCAAAAACAATATATATATATATATATAATTTTGAAAACTATGTTTATTTCTTGCCGTAAAAGTAAACTATTACGAATAAAATATCAAAAAAAGATGAATTAATATTTAAATTAAATATATAATAAACCAGTCAATAAATAATTTATTTTATCAAAAGTCACATTAAATAAATAGTAATTGAATGTATTTTCAAGACATACAATCTAGTTTATTCTAAATTAGATTATAAAATATGTTTCAACTTTTATATTTATAATTAAATATTGATAACTCTTATCTTCAACTTAATATATGAGAAATCTATGTTCTCTTTATTGTATAACACCTAATTTAATC
>Ga0123340_1004355_pt1 | contig 13419 bp, 9 predicted proteins | sample SirMexnodulemix_FD_89961 | JGI IMG/M metagenome (GOLD analysis project Ga0123340, IMG submission 89961) | Root nodule microbial communities of legume samples collected from Mexico - Siratro Mexico nodule mix | ecosystem: Host-associated > Plants > Roots > Nodule | place: Mexico: Nepantla... | reverse complement strand
CGCCTACGCAAGGGCTATGATCAAAAGACTCCTTTTGAATTGAGGTGGCTTCACCCTAGTCGGATGCTTCACCTCTTTTTCGCTTCCCGGCTTGAAGTTCAGCTGCCAGGTCACGGCGGCCACCCACCCAAGCACGAAGTTTCCTCATATCAACAGTGTTACCCATGATTTCTGCAACATAAGCAAAAGGGTCAAAATAGAAACGTCAGACAAGTTGGTAGGCAAAGTTAAAAAGTACCTAAAAACAAAGTATCAGGATCCTCGACAAGAGGAAGGCAGAGGAGCGCCCTAGTGTGAAGCGGCCTAGGAAGCTACTGGATAGCGCCAATCGCTACCTTCTCCTCGGCCGTAAGTCGGTAGTCGGGGAGTGGCTGAAACCGGGTTGGTTTCTGCCAATACAAAGGGTGTCGGGGGACGCGATTAGATCGAAAGAGGAGGCGTTTTTCAGCATCCTCGGAACAGCAGCAAAGCTTGAAGAAATGGGGTTTGAAATGTTTGTAGGACGAGTTATATAGGGTGAAGAGCGGACTGCCATGACTGGCGCTCAGAGACACCCAACCGACAAGTTTACCAAACTTCATCTGATAAAAGTAGGTGAAGACGCTAATGGAGGGCACGAGTCCAAGATGGCCGCAGAGTAACTTGAAGCATCTTACGAAAGCCCAGCTATTCGGGTGTAATTGGCTTGGGGCTATGTTTATAAGGGTCAGCATTCCCGCTTCGAAGTCGATGAGGGGAAAAGTGACGTTGTACTCCTTAAACAGATAATCATAGACATATGTAAAATCGTAATTGTCTGGGGACGGCTTCATGTATATACGTTCACGAGCCCTACAAGGTTTGACTACGGCATACTCAACAAAGGGGTCCTCACATACAGGATGAACAACCACAAATTGACCCACTTTGTCCCTAGTATTGTATATAGACATGTGTTTGTCAACATCGCTGTGCACCCAGGAATACTCGGGGATTACAATGGGAGGGTGCTGAGGAGCCCTCTTAGCTTTTTTCGAAAGGCCAGAAGGCCCTGGGTTTGCAGTAGAGGGTTGAGGATGTTTTCTCTTCCTAGATCGATGGGCAGGTTGCGGTAGCGCCACTGGCACAGCAGCTTGAGGTGGTGACACTGAAGGAGTGTCCTCTGAGGATTTTTCCTCCTTTACAAAGGATGTGGTTCGTTCAGACGAACTCGCTTCGTCGAAGGGGGTGACTTCCCTATCTAACATATTCTTACGAGCCCCAGAGGAAGCAGAAAAAGAAGAGGAAGAGGTCATGAGCATACCTAGAGGGGGGCAATTGGAAGATGTGGAAAAGAGAGAGCGACCTGGTGGAGAGCAAGCCAAGTAAGGTTGGAGGCAACTGAAGAAGATGGAGAGGCGACTGAAGAAGACGGAGAGTCGAAGCTTGGACTTCAATTAATGTAAGTCGAAAGAAATCAACGAGCAGGAGGAACGTTGACGGGTGAACACGTGGCACCATCAGAGAAAGGGAGCAGAAGCGTCGCCTCAGGGCTACATCACAGCTTTCCCCTGCCCCTCATTAATGATGATGTGGCATAAGCCCTCAAAACACGGGAACCCCGCTCGTTCAAGTTCCAAGCACATAGAAACGGTACTGCCAGTTCGTACGACCGAGTTCCAAATTGCCGTTAACTTCGTGAACCCGGGGGCTTATGTACCTTCCCCTGTAACCCGTCCAGGTCCACCCGAACTGTTCACGGTCCAGTCACGTATTGGTACCCTCACATGGTTTCGGCCCTGAACGAGGCAAGAAGAGAGCGTTATGGGAATTCACGATGCTAAACGTTCTATATCATTATGGAAAACTATTCCACCAGTAATGACACTTAAATGACGGATTCTTATAAATATGGCCAAACAAATAGGGAGTATATACTGCTCATTCTTATCACCCTTAAAACAGACACCTTCACTCTTACTGACTTGAGCATCGGAGAGTCTTCTGCAGGTGCACCACCCTGCGGTCCAGAGAGGAACGTGAAAGCAAGACGGTGATGATTCTTGACAAGATTGACATTTCACGGGAAGGACGACTTTGACTCAGGTCAGGTAAGAACACCTTCCATGTTTTTATGAGTAATTTTCATATGATGGCTTTATGTCTAAAATGAGTTTTATTAAAAATAAATAACATTTTTGAATGATAAAAGAATAATATGTTTATATAAGAAAAATCGACATCTAAAATTATGATACTTATTTGCTAGTGTAGCAGTATATACGGTTTTTATTGTTTACTTTTAGTGTCAAGAAAATCGTAGTGCCCTGATTGGAATTGATAGTTTGCTAGAAGCATGACATAGTGAATTTCATATAGAAGTTATGAATTTCCAATTTTGTAACATACAAACGGAGATGAAAAAAAAAGTGTTTTGGATATGACAGAAATGTTACAATTAACCAAGTGTCATGACTCGTGTAAAACTTGAGGACGGAGACTATGACAATAAGCAACAAAATATATTCACGGCTTGCACCAATTCTTCCCAAAACTACGTTCAGAGGATATCTGAAAAGTGCTTTTTTAGTATATCATCTCACGAACAAACTATTGAATTTGAAAGGGCTGTATTTTTGTTTCCCCGTACGTACATATGAATCATTTGCTTTTGTAAACTATCTCTTCATCATCCACATCAAACGCTGGATTACAGAGACATTTGAAAAGTCTACCGAGACCCTGCAGAAGAAAGAAAAAATGCGTATGTATTTTCGTAATCAGAGTATCATGTATACATGGTGGTACAAACATAATTTCTGTGATTAGTTGTAAATATTTCTACATATACCTGCGTGAAAAAGGGAGTTCGATAGGAAATTGCTCTAGGCGATTCATCGTCTGAGGAATCAGAACTGCTTCCTTCGTCATCAGAATCAGCAGCAATCTTCTTCTTCAATGTTTCTCCTTTTGGATACTTGTCCTGAAGGAAGCATTAGTAACATTTTATCAGCAAACTTGGTGATGGTACCTACCTTTGGCCCCCTGTGGGGTAGGAATCTGGCCTTAAAACAATATGCAAATTGCAAAGAAATAATATGTGAAGACACAAATTTACTGTTATAGAATGACACTTAATTGTCTTTAATTTTCTTTTATATATCTAACATTTTGAAGTTTACCTTGTGTCAGAGACAGATAGATATCATGCTTAGACCGTGGGAAAAGGTAGCGTGGGGCAGAGAATCGTACAGATAACAAAAATTAGACTAAAAGAATTTTGAAGTGCCGTGGTAAGCTATGTTTTCAAAATTGTTTAGATCTCTGTAATGTATTTTTTTTTTTTTTATTTTAGGGGGAAAACTGTAAAACTGTAAAGTTTGTAATATTAGTGTTTCTTCAAAGTAGAAAAAGAAAAAAAAATAAGTATTTCTAATAATTTAAGATTTTCATTTTAGTTCACTTTATATTCAAAATATCCTCATTTTAGTTTTATTATTCAAAAAACATACCAATAGTTTTATATTCCCGCCATAACTGATAAATTTTTATACTTATTTCACAATCATATTATCTTTTATTTTTTTTCTGTACAAATACAAAAATTTATTTTAATAATAATTATATTATCCTTAAAAATAGATTCTCAAATAATTGGTAAAATTATCAAAATTTAAAATTGTGATAAAATGAAAAAGAACATAATTAATAAGAATTAACACAGGCCAATACTTTTAAAAGTATGAAAAAAATAATATTTGACAACCCTAAAAAGATACCACCAATTTTAATAATATAATAATACATATTAGGATTTTAAATTAGAAAGTAAAATAGATATAATTAAAATATTATTATTTTTGAGTTGTTAAATGAGTGTGTTATACTTTTATGATTATCAAGATCACCGTCCCAAAAATATAAAACAAATCAATCATATTATACAGCCTACACTCCAAGAAAGCTGAAAGTAGGTTGCTAAGGTAACTGAATTTGCACCTGAAATATCTTCCCAAGAATTTTAAGAGCGGTAGCCCGAACTTTAAGTTCCTCTTTCTTAACGTTATTTTCCTTTAGCACCTGCAACGATAAATGTATGAATAAGAATATGCTGGTTAGCCATTTCATTTCGTTGTTCTGGTAGCAAGATAAAAAAACCCTGATCTTAAAAATAAGTCGTATCTAGAATTCATTATAACTCGTCTCAGATTACGTTAGGCTTTACTGTCTCAGGGTTTCTAGCTGACAAACTATTTCTCATTTCAGCGTGTCGAAATAGGTTTTTTCGTGCCAAGAGCTTCATGCTATCTGGATAAACGACAATTAATACAATAACATTTTTCCTGATCAACTATGAAGCTACTAGAAAGCATCCCTTCATGTTAAATAATTAAAATGAGTTAAGAACTCACCATTTGACACACGTGTACAAGGGTTACTTCTATGTCCACTACATTTAACTTCCACAAGGAACTGATCAGTGTGTCCTTATTGAGGCGAATGTGAGAGTCAACATCATTTTCAGGGACACTACTACCATCCATTTTAAATTGCTTGCGGATGTCTTCTTGAAGCTGAATTAACTGATAAGCACCTAAATTGCATGTGCTCGATGAAATTAAAACATCATTTGGAATAAGTAACCTCCCAGGAAATGCAACAGACATTTAATTGAGCGTTTGGTAATGTAATTGCCTGTCATTTTACCTTTAGCAGCTGTGAATTGTGATTTCCAGAAATGTCCTTTATTGCGTACCCATTCAGCCAAAAATGGCACTCCAAGATAAATGGCCTTTTTCCCTAGTTCTTGTGCTGCCTGTCTTGAATATATGTAGCCGATGGTATGTAACATATCTACTCCAAATGCTGCATTCAGAGACTGCGGAAATTAATCTAATTGATTATATCATTGATAAATAACATGCTAGAAATTTTTCTGCATAATGTCAATATGAGATTCTGTACGATCTATCATGAGGAAAAGCATTCAAGTTTTTTTTTTTAAGTCAAAATGTCTGGCTTAAGTCGTTTAAAATTTCAAAGAGAGAAATATTAGGAGTTCCAAGGGGCCTTTACTCTGTTTTTAAGGCTCCATGTTTACAACATTGAATGATAAGCAATGGTATCATGTGGTTAGTTCCTGGGAATGTATTAGAAATAAAGACAGCCCAAAGTTCACTAACCAGCACGAGAAAGCCGTCTTGCTTCAGATTCTGCTCGTAGGAAGAATCCCTTTTTATCACCACGGACATATTGGGCAAGATAATCTTTCAAAATTCTCGCTAGCTTTTCTTCCCTTTCTTTTTGGACAGCCTATATGAAACATAGAAAACGAAGGTAAAATTAAAAGAAAAATATAACCTCTCGCCTCTTTCCTCTCAAATCGACTATATAAAGCATAGCTAAATGTCAATGTCATCGGCATCTTATGCAACAAGTTTAAATGAGTCCAAGAACTTAACGAAGTGGAATGGTTATAATTTATAAAAGCGTGTATATACTCAAGGTCAAGGAAAATATTGAACAAAAAAGGCGGAAGCGATATATGAGAGTAGGGATTCTGCACATATTTCAGTTTCCTAGACACAGCATAACCAGAGTCATAGAGTTGAAATGATTTTTTACAACAAAGAGAACACTGGCTATAGAATATTTAGCACAACTAAATAATATAATATCAAGACTACAAAATAAAAATAAATTATTCTTCATAACAGATCAAAGTAATCATCACTACTTCAGCATTCTAGTTCTAAGTTAATAAAATTCACATTTCCTTTTGTTGATCAATGAATCAAAACGTCTCACTAATAGTAAATTGTGATTTTCAGAGAAACAAAATTGCTCCAATTGAAAGGAGAAGGCAATCCGTGGTCAGAAATTTGTGTTAGTATCACATATTCGACATATTCGACAAATTTCCTATATTGATATTGTTCTCTCATAATAAGAGAAAGTGAGGAAATGTAGTGTGTTCGGGAAACCTAACATTGGAAACGATTATAACAACGTAAAGGCCCAATAACTGTAGTTTTTTTCTCTTACAAAAATTAGACACAGTCAAAGTGAATGTATAACTTTCTTGCCTTTAACTTCTCATTCAGTTTATCAGGATCCTCAGTTTCATCAGCTAGCTCAGAAGAAGCCATTGATGCCACAGCTAGATGCCCTATGTAGTCCTCAAACAGTTCACTTCCAAAGAGCAGGGCGAAGACAGCCATGGGGTCAAGCATAGTTTCCCTGTCAAGGAATCCATTCATTAATCTATTAAAAGAAAAACTTCTTCAGGGAAGATCACGATTAAGGACACCTTTACTTTTAAAATTACATGTTTGATCCTAAAATCCAATTTAAACCACCTAAACCCTCAGTGACTAGACCAATTCTAGTGGATAATTTAGGAAGCTTTCAACTTGTCATCTTATGAGTTAATTTTAACTTTATTTCAATTATAATTTACGAAGCCGATTAAAGTAAATTTAATAAATTACGGTTCTTCTACAATTAAAGCTTTTATTAAATAAATCTTAATTAAATTATTGATACTAATGCACCCTTAAGACCATAAAAAGGGGCGTATGCTGACCCTCTTTTGATTTTTATTTATTCGACCATAGCCTTCTTTTCTTTCTCTTTATGACACTTGAGGAATTACCATTTTCTTAACCCAGATTGTACTCTGATTCAAGTCAAAGTAAGATTGGGGCTCAGATGTCATTCACAAATCACAATGACTATTATGTGCCAAAGGCTTTCGATAAAAGTAACATTACCATTAAACGCTAATCAGGCCCAGTATTTCTTTCTTTCTTTTAATCACACTCATCACAATAAATAAAGCTAATACAGTCAGATTGTTAGCATATACAATGAAGTTCCTCAACGAGCGGTATTTGAGCTGAAAGTCATCATCGTCATAAATACCTTGATACAGAATGTTTCCCATTTTGATTGTACGCATTCCTCTGAACCGGATCACTCAAAACTTGGTACGCTTCACCCAATATCTGATACAAAAGATTAAACATATAAATACATAAAAAAACATTCCACGGGTACTTGTTCACAAGTCCTAATATAGAAATAAAAAATCAATTTCTCCATAAATTAATCTATAAAAATGATTTCATATAATCTCTTTAAATCATTATTTTAAATTTACACATAACTAATTTGAACTTTACAAAAAAAAATTATTTTTTCCAAAAAATATTTATAAAAAAGCTTGTCCGCACTAATATCATTTTTTTTCTAACAAATATAGATGACATATAGTGGAAAAGCAATATAACAGTATTTAAGAACGTTCAATCATCGTCATAATTATTATTATCATTATTATTATTATTATTATTATTATTACTATTATTATTATTATTATTATTATTATTATTATTATTATTATGAATCTGAATTGAAAATTGCTTTTGATAAGCTATTTACATAGTTTAAAGTAATTATTACGCCAATATATGATTAGATGCGTGCATTAGGATTAAACGATAGCTAAGCGTGAGAGATTGCAGTGGAGTAGCGGTACCTGGAACTTCTCGGCTGCGCGAGGATCGTTCGGGTTTTTATCAGGATGAACTTTCATTGCCTGTAACAGTAACAAGCAATTAAAAAAGTCAGAAAAGAAAAGAAGTTAAAGCAAAGGAAGAAGGAATAGTTAATTGAAGTTGATTGAATAACCTTATGGTAATAGGCCTTGCGAATTTGGTCTTCGGAGGCATTGGGAGTGATCCCGAGGATGTCATAGTACTCCGTTTCCTTCACCATTGGCAATGGCCAAAGCTGAGAAGAGAAGGGAAGAGGAGAAAGAAAGAGAGAAAGAAAAACGAATGGAAGAGAAGGGAAGGGGTCACGAGCAAGTGTAGGCTTTACAGTTCTGATGCACAATATTGTAATTCACGGGAAGTGCTTTTTCGCGGGAGAAAACAGTTTTTTAAGCGCATTGTGTCCCAGTGACAGTGCCTCTCTCATCATCATCATTTTAGTTTAGGAATTCAATGAAAAGGGGGAGATTGGCTTTTGGAGCTGTATGTGGGCCTTTTCTTTCGGACTTCTGCATGCTGCTTTTTCTCTGTTCCCCCTTTGTTGGGCTTTCAGGATTTGGTAAATACTTTATATCAAAATTGAAAATGGAAAATAAATCTGTTTTGCTTTCGTTTCCAGCTGAAAGTTGGGTCATCATTTTTATGTATTGGTGTCAGTGACACCTTTTTTTGTATTATCTGGACCTGAAGGCTATAGAATATAGAAGAAAAGAATTTTGCACAAAAAGAAAAGGAAAAAGGTCCTACCGGGAGTCGAACCCAGGTCGCTGGATTCAAAGTCCAGAGTGCTAACCACTACACCATAGAACCAGTTGATGATAAATATTACACTTGAGTTTAATCATATTCAATTAGAATTTCAAAAAACACTTACTAATAAGGTTCTAAAATGATTTCATATTTTAAATACATAAACCGCTAAGTATTTGGATTAAAAGATGCTGAAGAAATTAAATAGAGAATTAATTTTCTTAGCTTTTCTTCTTGATAATTTTGTTGGACTATCTTGTCACTAGTTTTATAGACACACATTTTTCTAGAAAAAACTTCACATATTCTAGAGTTTGAATTTAAGATTAGTGTAAAATATTTTTTAATTTGTTTTATATAAATATCAACCGTCGAGAGGTTACATAACCTCTCCTCAGAATTCTTGTTTCAGAGTAAATCAATTCTTATGAGCATCAGGAAATGACCATGATCTGACACGCTTCTACTAAGAATATGTATTTTTTTTGCCCTGTCCTCAATCCACTGAGAAATTAATTTGATGTTCCAATTGTTATCTTCTAATTTCAGTGTAATAGCAAATGACCATTTAGTTGTTAATTTAATAACCAAATATATTGGATCATGGCTATGAATTTACTGCTTTGCCTTATCTGCAAATTGGGTGGCAGAAAAAACAAATATATGATGTTCCATACTACTTTTATGTTGTGACAGTGCTCGAAACACTGGTAGCTTAATAACTGTTACCCGTTTGTCGACGAAAGTTTCCCCTGCTCTGTTAAGCATACCGTTGATCATGTTAAAACATCAACAGCATATATAAACAAACGCTTTTCATATGCACGGGCACTATGAAGTATGAATCCCCAGATAATTGCTCAAACCAAATAAAATGGAGATCTTTATAAGTAAGGTAAATTCTTGAGAAGACAAATAATTTAATCTTGATATACACGCTCTAATAAAATTATTTTGGTACACGTAATGAATTTAATTGCACTTGAAATCCAGATCATGCCAAGAAGTCGAAGCTGAAAGCCCGTACATGTAAATCATGAGCAGCAGCCACCACTTGATGCATCAGATTGTTGTGCTTTCTGCTTGAAGATGTTCTTTTTCACACCAGATGAGCCCTCAGCCAAGAGACTTGGTGTCTCCAAAATCTGCAGATAAACAGGCAAACCCAAATTTGAAACATTTCTTTCATTTTTTTTAGGGTGTTGAATTGTAATTGATGCAAATAAATAGAAATAAATGTCGGAGGGGAGGGAGGAAGTAAATCTTGCAATCTATGTCAATAAGAAATAGGATGTGTGCACAAAAATGGATGGGATACAACAGTACAGTTTAGGTATTTGAGAAGCCTGCACCAAATTTCACTTTGCGACATTACAATTAACCATTTGAAGCTTATATCCCATACAATAGGCTTAATGGCTGCAGCATATGGGTAATTTTTGTTTGTATTAATAAACGTAAGAATCTTGCTATGATAAAAAAAAATCTTTTCAACCATTCCCACAGCTTGTATCCTAATAACAAGAGGCTAATTCTGTTCATCGTATCATAAGTTACTGTTCATTTCATTGCTTGAAGTTAAGTTTTTCCAAAAATATTTTATAAAAAGACATCACCAAAGAACATAAACACAGCAATAGTAACCATTTCAATTATTTCAGCGTCCCCCGGCTTGCTGTTTCCTTCTTTTGAGGAGTTAGAAAGAGATGCATTATGTGTACCTTCATTACAAGCTCATCAAAACACTGTGCAACATTGACTCTGGTTTTTGCACTGCACTCAGTAAACAGGCATCCATATTCCCTTGCAAAGTTTATCCCTTCACTTTTGCTGACAACCCTTTCACTTTCCTGAAATACGAGAGCCTATTAGGACGAGGATTACTTTCTTTCATGCCTACTTTGAATATGACAGCTCAGAAAAGCAGCGTTTGCAAGTTACAACATTAATGAATCAAGACTGACCCTCACAATTTCTTAGAGTAAAGAGTAACACAAAAGTTCAGTAACAACACACCTTATCAACCTTGTTTCCTACAAGCATCTTGATGCAATCTTGATTGGTTGAGTAAAGGTCAATTTCTTTAGCCCATATATCAGATAGATTTGTAAAAGTTTCCCTCCTTGTAACATCATATACTGTATATAAACAACCAAGATTTATTGAATAGATTTATAATATAAAATTGCTGAAGAATGTGATTCTATGCGTAAACAATTTAAACAATCACATATATTTGGAAGCAAAACATGTCCAACATCTATAAATAATCTAAGTAATATGTCGAACATTCTCATTGCAGTTGTATTTGATTTACAATATTTGCAATTTGAAGCAAATTTCCTGCAAGCCAAGGTCATATCGCTGACAGAAAGGACATCTTAACGTACCAGGTGTTCGAAGGCTCCTCACTAAGTGCACATACCAAGGTACAACTTTAACACTGGACAGTTCTTCACAAATAATAATCTAGCAAAATCATTTGACAAAATTGTGCTTTATGCACAAGAATAAATTTAACATTTAACGACATACACAAGCAAAGGTCATCAAAGGAAAACAATGAAAACATACATGTCATCATTGAAATCCACTGTATTCACCAGTTTGTTATATTTATACAATATATATTCATAATTGATAAAATTGAAATATGTTCAAGCTATACAGATCCATGTTGTATGATTTATAGCTCAAAAAGATACCAAAACTTAAACAAATAATAAATGAACTGTACAACATATGCATTGGATAGCAAACAAAAATGGAAAATGCTAGTTTCACACTACTATTTATTTATACTCCTATTTGACACTGTATTTTATTAATAAAATATTATATATAAATAAAATAATAATATATATTAGTGTTAAATGGTGTCAAAGATGAATAGCAGTGTCAAAATATTACCACCCAACAAAAATATAGCCCAGTAAAAGAGAAAATCAGGGAACATACCCATAATTATTCCTTGAGCTCCTCTATAATATGAACTAGTAAGTGTTCTAAACCTTTCCTGTCCCGCTGCACAAAGACAAAATACAAAGTATTGCAATTAACTTATTCCAGTGAAGGTTGACCTGATTTTTTTAACACATAAGTTAAACAAATTTGCAACAAGTGCAGAATTCAGTATAATAGTCAGAGCATTACATGTTATCTCAAATATACATTGTACATATGCTGCAACATCAACAACATATATTGGAAATATAATTCTATCACTTAGCAACACCAATATCATTGATAAGATACATTCCAGTATGCTGACTTTAAACAATGTCACAGAACTTTCCTAATTCTGTTTAAAGCTGAGCGCTAAGATTTTTAATCTTGATCTCCAAATCTGGCATCCTAATATATGTTAATGAACCAACAGTGAAATCTTCAACAATAAATTTCAAAAATATTTTCATTTCAATTGCCATGGAAAACGTTGCAATGAAAGCTCAAAACACGAGAGATCCATAGCTTCATATTCACTCAGCAGTACGAGATCATACCAACGGTAAAAGTTATTTGCCTTAAGACCTAATTAATATAGAATTCTGAAAGCATACAACAGAAGCAAACAACACAGAATAAAAGGGATTTGACCTCTCAAAATATTATAATTGAAAATAGAAAATTACCTGTGTCCCAAATAGCAAGTTTTAACTTTTTTCCTCCAACTGTAACATATTTAACTTTGAAATCTACACCTGCAACACGATTATAAAAATCAATGCATATGACTGAGTAAAAAAATATAACTTTCTAAATAATTGCATTAGAGTCTCCATAATTATGTAATGAACAACATGGACATCAACTTTCCTAATGGGGTTATCATTACTGATGCAGACAAACGCTAGATTTTTCTTAAACATTAGAATGTTACTTAACACAACATTCAAGCCAGTATTCTCCAATCCTGATTTAGATTTGATCCTCTACAACAGATACTGCTAGATCCAGTAAACAGTCAAATGTATGAAGGCTGGTCTGACTGGCCATAACCTGTCAATCAAGTAGACTAGGTACTGATTTGTGTATTGCGAGTCAAATGTACAAGTTAGGGTTGTAAATGAGCTAATCTAGTAATAAATTATTTGAGCTATTTCATTAACTGCTCAATCAAGCTGGTTTGTTTTACCAACCAAATAATCTTGAGCATATGGGTTAGATTTGGCTTACTTATACAAATGACTCGTGCTCAGGCATCATAGGTTTCACATTAGAAGCTCGTGTGAGGGAAAGTACGTGTATACATGTTGATCTCAAATAAGAAACGAGATATATTTAGCAAATTGTAATTCTACAAAAGAAAAAACCCAATTAACTGACTTGCACTTTCTATTTTATTCTTACATCTCTACTTATTTTTACTTCATCTTCTAACCCAAAAAATACATATCAAATACTAAATTTTAATTAATCTAGTTAGAAATGAACAAGCTAAAAGTTGCTTATAAGTCGCTGCCAAGCTAAACTTTGACTCATTTAAACAAATGAGTCAGTTAGTCAGAGTCATACATTTTTGCAAGCCAAACTGGGACTTTCAAGTGATTAGCTGGAGTTGACTCATTTACACCCTAATATTGGAAGCATAACTTCAACCATGTCAAGTAACTTGGACTACAATCCCAATAAACCATACAATTAAGTTCACAAGAACACACGACTAATAAAAATTATGAGTACCAAGATCTCAATGAGCTCCTCAAAGATGACACGTTAACAAAACAAGAGCAAACCCTATAAGTCTTGATGAATTCGAAAGGCATCACCAACCAACCACATTCCATTCCATCCATAATTATTTTACCACAACACTTAAAAGACGAAAAATGCTAGCAACACTCTTTCGGGTGGACATTGATTACAAATCATACAATTTTGAGTCCCACTTCAAATAAGGATAGAGGCTATAAATAAGCAGTGAGACCCATCCAAATTTATAATTTCAAGAGTGTTTCAAAAGAGTGTTGTATTGTAAGCTTGTAATATTACTACCAATCACAAATTCACTAGATAACTAACGCTTCAAACCACAATTTTTACCCCTTATAATTTCTTCCAACACCTATCATCAGAGAGAACTTCTTGAACTCAATATTACAAAATAGATAACAAAAGCAGGGTAGGAGAATTATATATATATATATATATATAT
>Ga0123340_1004354_pt1 | contig 13419 bp, 8 predicted proteins | sample SirMexnodulemix_FD_89961 | JGI IMG/M metagenome (GOLD analysis project Ga0123340, IMG submission 89961) | Root nodule microbial communities of legume samples collected from Mexico - Siratro Mexico nodule mix | ecosystem: Host-associated > Plants > Roots > Nodule | place: Mexico: Nepantla... | reverse complement strand
ATTATATTATTTTTTCTTATTTATTCTTTATTCAATTTTTATAGTTGTTTTAACATCTCTGTTATTCAGGTTTACTCTTAAATGCATGTTGGACTGAGAAATTTACTTTAGAAATTACTGTAAATGTATTTCTTTGAAACAAAATTTTAAAATTTAATTTAAATACAAAAAATTTTAAAACAAAAGTGACATTGAGGAACCTGGATTCACATCAATGAACAGTTGATTTATTTATGATGAATGAGCATTGAATAATAGAATTTATATTCCAAGCTAACAATCCAACTACATGAGAAAAGTACAGTGAGACTATTTTATTTATGTCACAAGAGTACCATGATTTCTAGCTCCACCAAATAGTCTATTTTTGTTTGTAATAATTATATTTGGTAAGCAAAATTTAAATGTTACAATATTTCACAATTACACTTCTAACCTTATAATTTATTGCATTTTTTTTGGACAATTGTTGGATGAATATAACAAGGATAAGAATGATAATAATTACATTTTTTATTTAAAAAATAAAATAAATCAAATATTAATATAAAAGTACAACAAAATAAAATTTATTAAGACAGGTGTAATTATAAAATTACACTATTATAAATATAAAATGTAACATTAAATAATATACAAGTGAAAGTATTCAGATTGATTCTCTAGAAGTTTAGTGAGTAACCAATTTTTTTACTATTTTTTTCTGTTCTCACCTCCATAAAAAGCTCATTTGATTAGTATTTTTTTTTCTTTAATGCAGTTAATTTTTTTCCAAATACTTATTAAGTATGAATACAACTAATTTTTCCTAAACTACTATGCTTAGATTTTTTAATTACACATTAATAATAAATTAAAAATGTACCAAACTAGTAATAGCATTTAGATTAGAAAGGAAATTCCAAATGTATTAAAACAACAACAAATTTCATATTAATATTGTAGATAAATTACAATTTTAATTGCTTTTAATTTTATTTCATGTTTTTAATTCTTATAATTTTAAAAAAAAATTCATCTTCACATATGTTTTATTTCTTTTATTTCGGTACAAGTGAATTCTAAAGCTAACTTATTTACTTAAAACACTATTAAAAGTAATTTAATTAATTCAAATATATAAAAAATTTACAAAAATGGACTGTTGGACCAAATTCATGTTTTTTTTTTTTCTAAAATACAGGATTGAAACTGTATAAAAAATATAAAAGAACCAAAATATGATAAAGAATTTTAAAAGTCAAAGTTATAATTTAACCTAAATTATTTATAAATAAAATAAAGAATACGTGTACTGTCATCTTATAATTTTTTACACAGTTACCCAATTAAAAATTATAAATAATAAGTTTAATAAATTTTAAAATGATCATCCAAAAATCATATCATTAATATCACCACATATGAATAAATTAATATTGAATTCTTTTACTTAAGATGAGTTAAAAAGCTTTTGAAGTTACACTACATATTATTTAATCATAAATGAATATTTAAACTCTTAAATATTATATTAAATTCCCATTACTTAAATCCACACCCAAACAAAGAAGAAAAGTTATATTTTGAAGGTTTTTCCTTCATTCTCTCTATCCAAAAAAAAGAAAAGAAAAAGATAATAAGATGTATGGATGAGGGTGAAAAAGGTAAAATGAAGCAAAACCATTTTGATTGTTATGCTTGTTTGATATCATTCATTCCATTCTGGCTTTGAATGCTTCTCCCTCCAATCCTTCTGCCATTAAAACAACAACATCAACATCAACACCTCCTTCTTTCTCTCTCTTCTTCTTTTCCAATGCTGAAACTTCCAGGGTTCATAGCCACTGACCCAATTGAATTCCCGCACAAGAATTGAAGAAAAAACCGTCAAGTTAGGATCTTTTGAAGGCACGGATCGTGTGAGAAGGAAGAGCGAAAATGGGTGCGTACAGAGCGGACGATGACTACGACTACTTGTTCAAGGTGGTGTTGATCGGAGATTCCGGCGTTGGGAAATCGAACCTCTTGTCTCGATTCACCAAGAACGAATTCAGCTTGGAATCTAAATCCACCATTGGCGTTGAATTCGCCACCCGCAGCATCCACGTCGATGACAAGATCGTAAAGGCACAAATTTGGGACACCGCGGGCCAAGAAAGGTCACTGTTTTTTCTTGTTTTGTCTTTTTAAACGTTGGGAAATGGTTAGTTTCTTAAGAATTTTCTTGAAAAAAACTCATTTATGTTTAAGGGGTAATTATGCCTCGAATGAGATTGTTTAGATGATTTTGGGATGGAACTATTTCATTTCATCTCAGATTTCTATTTTGTTTTTCTTTTTATGGATTTGAACGAGAGGAATGAAAATAAAGAAGCAAAAAAGAAAGAAAGAAAAGACTGAAAAAAGGATCCTTTTTTTTTTGGTTAGACGCTTAAAAGGTGATGGAGAAATAGATAAATATTGAATTTTTAGTATTCTTTTTTAGTTTTTCTTCAATTTAAATTTCTAACTTTTTCTTTTATTGTCTTCCCACCCTAGCAAACATAGGGGTATGGTTGGTTGTTTGATGATTGGGGCTGCATTGGGTGGACCATAGTTTTGTGGGGGTTTGATTAAAGTTTAATGTGTTTTGTTATTTTTTTTTTTAAATAATGGTGTGGGATTTGATTTGGGAACGATGAATAATGCAGGTAACATGAGATTTTGTTTTTTGGTGGTTGTGGGGTTCTTGCTTTTGATCTGTTTTCCTTTTTGTATTTTTTAGAATGCAAGAATGGGATTATGCATTGGGCTTTTGTTATAGGATGGAGAATGTTGATATTTCATGCTCTTTATAGCACTGTGGATGTGTGTTCTAAAATTGATAAAAATCATGAAATTGATGAATCTGTAAAACAATGAAATGGGTTGAAGTTGTTTTGTTTCCCCTTTGTTGTGGTTTCAAGGTTGCTGGGGGAGGGATATAATTGTTCTGTGGATGAATTATTGAATAGTGGGCCAAAGTTTAGAGTATAAATGTGTGTGTGGTATAATGGATGAGTGTGACAAATGTCCATTGCTTCCAGATCCATTGATTTTTTCAAAATCTGCATTTCTTTCTTTGATCTGACTCCTTTAAAGTGAGTAACTCATCTTACAAGATAAACTAATATTAATTGTTTAACAAGAAAATTAAATGTTGATATTACATATGCATAACAAATTATGTGCATGTTATGAACATTGAAATGACTTACTTTTTACCATTGTTCCCTTCAGAAAAAGTCTTCTTTTTGTGTTGTGTCTTTGAGAAATATGCTTTGAAGATGACAGGACAACTTGACTTCTCAAGTTTGGCTTGCATTATTTGGTTCATTTGTCAGGCACTTTTTTTGAATAAAATGAGGCTGAGATTTGAGTATGTGACTAATTAAATCTAAAATATGACTTTCAAATTTCTGAGAAACATTTAATGAGGTGGAATATGATAGCTGTATGAAGTGTTCTGTAGGACAAGGATACTTATTTCTATCTGGGAGTGTGATTTAATGTGATCCTTTGGTTAGGTTTTATTTGCCAAAGAGAATGGTATCCAAACACATGCACAAAATGGTGCAACACTAATAGTGGAAAGGAGCTAGTTTTGGCTGTATTAAATATAGCAACAACCACCACACTTTATTTCACAGGATGTATAGTAAACCAACCCATTTTAGTCCCCAAAAGGTAGAGGTAGCATCACCTTGGTCCTTCAAAGAAAATTAATGCCTAGTTCTAGAGTAATCAAAAGTTACATTAATATGGTCCCTACAACAACATTTGATATTAATTTAGTCCCTTAATTGTACAAATTAATATCAATTTAGTCCCTTAATCCTACAAATTGACATCAATTTAGTCCATTAACAATAGAAGATGACATCAATGTAGCTCTGCAATCTCAGTCTGCATTTGTTATCACTTTTCATGATTGAGAAGGGACTAACATGATGGCACAATTCATTTTAAGGAGTTAATGGTGACTGCTGTATCTTTTTGAAGGACAAAAATTAAAAAGAAGCTGAAAGATTCAATGTTTTTCTAAGACACTTCCACAATGATCTTTTTTGTAACTTAGCTTTACTTTGAAGTATACACTTGCAATGATTATTTCTCTATGACGTGCTCATTACTCATTACTTACAAATCATAGCTAAATACATTATATGTATTCCATCATAATGCTGCATATATGAGGTCTGATTCTTGCTATTTCCCACAGATATCGTGCAATCACAAGTGCCTATTATAGAGGGGCCGTTGGAGCATTGCTTGTGTATGATGTTACCAGACATGTGACTTTTGAAAACGTGGAGAGATGGTTAAAGGAGCTTCGTGATCACACAGATGCCAACATTGTAATCATGCTTGTAGGGAACAAGGCTGATCTCCGCCACCTACGAGCGGTGGCCACCGACGATGCGAAGGCGTTTGCTGAGCGAGAAAACACATTTTTCATGGAAACATCTGCTCTTGAGTCCTTGAATGTTGACAATGCCTTCACAGAAGTGCTCAGTCAGATATACCGTGTTGTTAGTAGGAAGACTCTTGAGATTGGAGATGACCCTGCAGCCTTGCCTAAGGGCCAGACCATCAATGTTGGCAGTAGGGATGATGTCTCAGCTGTTAAAAAGGCTGGATGCTGCTCTGCATAGTTTCACAGTCCTTTTGCAGCAGAATGCTATATCTATATGTGCATGATTCAACCAACCAATTCTCAAGTGAAAGCTTTTAATACCTACACTTATCTTTTTTTATGTAATTTCTCCCACATATCTTGCCAAGTTTATTGTTTTTTTTCTTTTTCTCTCTTTTCTTTTCATGTAAGCATGGTTTGGTCATAGGAATGATGTCATGTTGCCCTTAGATATATACAGAATTTACTGTTTTGTATTGAGTTAAAGCTATATCTGGTTCTTAGATTGATTCAGAAGTTGTTACAATCTCATCATTCTTTATCAGAGTTCCCATTCTACTGGAACAAGAAAAAATCTTTGATAGATAGTTAGTGTTATTCAATCCTGAAAGAGTTATGGCTTGTTGATATGGCAGCACCTCATAGCAATTGCTAGAAATTTCACACTTGTAGTACTGGTTAAGTTTTAGCTGCAATAACAATACTAGTCTTTAACTGTTACCCTTTTCTTTTTGTTAATTTATCAATATCTAAACTACCCTTAAGGTAAAGGTAAACAAAATAAAAAACAAAATGTTTAAGTCAAAATAAAATGGTATTCTTGAACCACACAACATCTGTTTCATTCTTCTCTGACCTGTGATGTCTCATGCCACATTTGGTGTACATTTTCTTTTTCACTTCTTGTAGATCTAACAAAAATATTCCCTTTGGTGTTTATAGAAAGTTAGTTTCTAGAAATTTTATATTGTTATTTTTATAAGACACTTCATACTTTCGATTATATATTTATTTATTTATTTTTTATTTGCTCCAATTAAATATTTTCGTATCTATTTTAGTTTGTATTTACTGATGATATATATAATCAAAATTATAATTCACTTATCTTTCAATATTTTTAAGGAAACGTGAAAATTAATATTTTTAATTCACACATAAAGATTAAATGTTTATCATTAAGCATAAAATAGATAAGTTAATGCCATTTTTAAAAATTCTATAACAATTAACAACTTATATATTTTAACTAAGTTAGGGTTTTGCAATTAGTTTTTGCATTTTAAACAATGATTTGTAATATATCATAATTTTCCAAAAACATATTCTGAAAATTAATTTTGAAAAAGAAATTTTGTCAAGAAATAAATTGAATAGGGTGCAAAAAGAAGAAGAGTGGTATAAATAGATTTAGGCCTTTGCATTCTGCACCCCCATATCTTGAACCTGCACTCCATGTGTGGTGAAATGACAAAAGTTTCCTTGTTTCAAATTTATAAAATATATTTTGAATTCTACATTTTGGAATACATTTATTGATTCATAAATATATTTTAGATTGTGTAATCCTGAATGCATTAATACATTTTAGATTGTGAAATCCATAATGCATTAATACATTCTAAATTTGTTGCATTTTGGAATCCATTCTTGGATGCAGAAATATATTTTTACAATGCACAATTTAGAATGTATTAATATATTATGAATTGCACAATCTAGAATGTTTTTTGTTTTCCTAAATATAAATTTATTTATAATTGAACTCAATAAATGAACACAATATAAATAATATACAAGAATAAAGTCAATTATTTGCAAGACTAAAATATGTGCATGTAACTCCTAACATTTGGACAGATACTTGCATTCGATTAATATAAAATGAAGACCATAACCCAGCTTCTAGGTAATAGTATGTAGATCATAGTATGTCTATAATTGGTACGAGGCAACCATCCTGTAATTTTACATGCATTAGTTTCAAACGTATTATGTAATCAATAACTACGAATATGAATGTAAAACATGATCATACACATGCGAAAATACCTTAACAAAATGTAAACAATACACATGTTCAATACATATAATTCAATATAGACTAACATTTATGGGAGGCTTACTTCATAATTGAAATATTTTTATATATTCCTTCAATGATTAACACATTGAAACAACATAATATCTACTAGCAATTACGTATTTCATATCAGGCATAGTCATCCATTTGTCTACACTAGCCTTGGAAGACATTAATGTTTGTTAGAGAATTATTATTGTAGCGTAAAAGTTGGAAAAAAAAGTGTGTAAGGTGTGCCATAACTTACCGTTGACATTACCCATAACTTACCGTTGACATTACATCTACTAGTAATGATCTTTTTAGTTGGGCTACCCGTTCATAACCACAAAACAATGTAGCATAATCATTACACCACTATCCAACTTCTTTAAACAAATCTATTTTAACAAGTGGCCATGAATCTTCCTCCACTCCCAAACGTGCAGCTATAGATTGATAACCACAATGACCATAAGTCTTCACATCAAGATGTAAGTGTGAATACTAGGATGAAACTACTCTACATTAGAACTACTATGATATTCATGTTGGACCGTCGTTTTTCCCCTCTCGTTGCTTGAATTCTATGTAGAAGAACTATCATGTATATAATGAATGAGATATAGAAAACCTATTTCCTTGACTATTTTGGGATCCGTTAGTTTTGACCTTATAGTGCATAATATCCAGGTATGAAATTTCACGTAGGACTTAGAGTAGTTAATAATGTTGTCAAGCTCTTGAAATTTTATTGTGATAATTATGCAGTTGTCTTCTTTTCTAAAACTAACAAGTATTTCAAAGGTGCTAAGCATATGGAATAAAAATATTTTATCGTTAAAGATGAAGTTTAGAAACATATAGTGTCAATAAAACATATTAGCATTGATCTTATGATTGCTGACCCTTTAACAAAAAAGGTTATCGTCTAAAGTATTTACTAGTAATTTAAAGAATATGACATTATGTCTACTAGTGAATGTTGAATGTTAATGTTGTTATTAATGTCTATTTGACACTTTAAGCTTATTAAGGTAGAAGTTTCTAAAATCTATGTTTTCTATTTATGTATATGCATGCAAATTATGATGTGGGAAACAAATTATGCTATTGTTAATGAAAATCACATTATGTTTGAAGTCATTATGGACTTCTCATTGTAAAGTCATATTAAGGAGAATGATAATATATTAGTGCATGGAAGAGAATATGTTGATTCAATGACATGCAATCATAATGACTCTTATCTTTGTGTATCTTTAATTATGATTAATGATGAAACCAACTTATTTAAGCTCTTTCAATGCACATTATGATTTATGTAATTGTTAAATCATGAAGTGTTATAGCATCACATGATCAATTGGGAGAATGTTAGAAATAATTAATTAATATGACTCATGTGAAATACAATTATGGGTCTAAATGTGATTTAATAAAATGAAATGACCTATTGGTTAATATGGGAATTTATCTTTTAAAACTTACCAATTTGATGGATGTTGGCTAAAATAAAGAACACAAAGGTTTTGTCTCTGCAATGAAGGTTACCTACTATTGACTATCAAGAAATAGTATGAGAAAGAAAAGTAATTGTAAAGAGACAGATTGAGAAAAATGAGATTAAAAAACTTATTTCCATTGGATCTCTCATGAATCATGGTAAGTCTCTTTTACTATTATAGATTCTTAAATCCTTATGATGTGTAGTAATTTTATTAAACAAAAAAAGTATAAAAACTACAACCTACATTTCAATCTACATATGGTTTATCCTATAAGTTCAATAATAAATTAATGCACATTTATAAGGATCTTAGAATCTATGATTTTAACATAAATTATAATAATAAAAGAGACTTACCTTGATCCATGAGAGATCAAATGAAATGAATTCATCAATATCTTTAGTCATAATCTGTCTCCTTGCATTCACTTTTCTTTCTCACTCTCTTTCTTGATAGTCAATAGTGAGGAACCTCCATTTCAAATATAGAACCCTTGTTTCTTGATTTTGGCCAACATCCATCAAGTTGGTTACCATATTAGTTGCTTTAAAATAATAATCTCTCATATTAACCAATAGGTCCTTTTATTTTATTAAATGACATTCAAGCCCACAAATATATTTCACATTAGTCATATCAATTAATATATATTTTTCTAACATTCTTCCACTTAACTCATGTAATGTTATGACACTTCATGATTTAATAATTACATAAATCATAATATGTTTAAATAAATTGATTCCATCATTAATCATAATTAAAGATATAAAAATCATAAGAGTCATGATAGTTATATGTCATTCAATCAACATGTTCTCTTCCATGCACTATATTATTTTTCTCCTTAATATGACACTATAATAAGAAGTCCATAACGGGTTCAAACATGTCATTTTTCATTAACAATAACATAATTTATTTTTCACATCACAATTTGCATGTCTATACATAAAATAAAATAAAAATTGATTTCATAAACTTGTATATTAATAAGCTTAGAGAGGTATTAATAACAACATTAACATTCAACATTCACTAGTAAACTTAATGTCCATATTCTCTACATGGCTAGTAAATACTTTAGACCACAACCCTTTTGTTAAAGGGTCAGCAATCATAAGATCAATTTTAATATATTTTATTGACTCTTTATGTTTCTAAACTTCTCCCTTAATGGCAAAGTATTTCAATTTCATATGCTTAACACCTTTGGAATACTTGTTTTTAGAAAATAAGAAAGTTGCATAATTATCACAATAAATTTTCAGTGTGGCTTGGCAATACTATCAACTACTCCAAGTCCTGAAATGAAAATTTGCAACAAAATAACCTAAACTATGGCATCAAATCATGTCACTAATTCAACCTCCACGGTGGAAGCAACAACGACTAACGCTTCGCACTTTTCCATGAAATCGCTCTTCCAAATCATTTTGTATTTATTATTCTTTGGATATTGCATAAGACTAAATTTGTCTCCTTTCCATCAGAACATGAGACGCTGCAAATTTATCCATTTTGAATCTCTCTAAAACTTTATTAATATATGCTTTCTAAGACAAGACTAATAATCCTTGTGATCAATCACAAAATATTTTTATTCCTATCACATAGTATGCCTCACCCATATATTTCATTTCAAAGTTGTTAGAGAGAAACCTCTTAGTCTCACTTAACATACCAAGATCATTAGTTGCAAACAAGATATCATTAACATACAGAATCAAAAATATAAGCTTATTCCCACCGAGATTCAGATATACACACACCGATCAATAGTGTTTTTCTTAAATCCAAAGCACATAATAGTATCATTGAACTTAAGATACCATTGACTGGAAGCATATTTAAATCCATATATTAATTTCTTAACTTTACATACCATGTGTTTCTTTCATTCTTCAATAAACCCCACTGTTGATCCATATAGACATCATCTTCTAAATTTCCATTAAGAAATGCAGTTTTAACATCCATTTGGTGCAACTTAAGATCATAATAAGCTACCGATGTCATTATAGTTATGAAATAATCTTTCTTAGAAATAGTTAAAAATGTTTCCTTATAGTCAATGTTATCTTGTTAGATATTTATTTTTGAACCGTACATTGATTTGTTTCAAATTTTGAATAAGTCTTTAGTTGGAATAATTGTTCTTACACGTTAGCATAATTGTTCTTAAACGTTAGAATAATTGTTCCTAAACATTAGGATAAAGTATTTCAATTTTTTTTTAGTCAAAATAACCACTCCTAAACTTTAGGTGGAAGTAATTTCAGTCATTTATTTTTTTCTTCCTGCAAGTATTATAAATGTAATTCGTTGTTGGCTGTAGAGAAATAAGATGAAACAAAACAATTCTCTTCATATGTTTTCGTTCATTTTCATTGTTTTATCCGCTTCTATTATGTAAAACCAACAATTAGTGTCAGAGCTCTCTCCTTAAGGGACTTGTGTGTGTTTTAAGTTTCCATGGATTCTGAAACGAGTTTTTCCCAAGCTGCTCTCCCAGTCTTTGATGGTGAAAACTATAACCTCTAGGCAGTGAGAATGGAAGCTTACTTGGAGGCATTTGATCTTTGAGAGGTTGTGGTAGAGGATTACGAAGTACTTCCGCTGCTAGATAATCCTACCATGGCCTAGACTAAAAGTCACAAAGAAAACAAAACAAGAATGGGAAAAGTGAAGGTGTGTCTATTTGCTGGTGTTTCTCAAACCATTTTCACACGAATCATGACTTTTAAATCAGTAAAAGAAATTTGGAATTATCTGAAGGAGGAATATGCTATATGCTGGAGATGAACGAATACGGAGCATGAAGGTGCTAAATTTAATGGGAGAATTTGAGTTGCAGAAAATGAAAGAGTCTAAGACAATCAACAAACACTTAGACAAATTGTTGGGTATTGCCAATAAGATACGAACTGTTGGGAAATAACTTTGCTGACTCTAGAATTGTTGAAAAAATTACGGTAACAGTGCCTAAGAGATATGAGGCATCCATAACCTCATTGGAGAACACAAAGGATCTGTCAAAGATCACTCTGGCAGAACTGTTACATGTTTTGCAGACACAAGAGCAGCGAGGCTGATGAGAGAAGATCATGTTGTTGAAGGTGCATTTCCAACCAAAAATAGTGAGAATACAACAAATAACCAAAACAAAGTCAAGGGTAAAAAGAAAAATTACCCACCTTGTCAGCATTGTGGAAAAATGGGCCACCCACCGTTCAGATGTTGGAAGCGACCAGATGCAAAGTGCGCTAAGTGCAATGAGATTAGACATGAAACTATAATTTGTAGAGCAAATATCTAACAAGCTATAGCTGATGCAGAAAATGCACAAGAGGATGAAGACCAAGAAGCAATTCCAGTGAATCTTGGTTGATAGATAGTGGTTGCACCAACCACATGACCTATGACAGAGAACTATTCATGCATTTGGGCGACACCGAAGTCAAATGGGTCGATATTTGGAATGGTAAACAAATTCTAGTAAAAGGCAAAGGATTAGTAGCTATAACAAGCTACACAGGTACAAAAATCCTCTTTGATGTTTTATATGTACCTAAAATTAATCAAAACTTACTTAGTGTTGGACAGTTGCTTGAGAAAGGGTTCAAAGTTATCTTTTAAGATAAGAGTTGCATAATTAAAGATCCAACAGGCCTTGAAATGTTCAAGATTAAAATAAAGAGCAAGATTTTTTCATTTGATCTACTCTAGGAGGAGCCCACACTATTTTGAGTAAAAGAAAATATTGATGAGTTATGGCACAAGAGGCTTGGACATTATCACTATCAAGGACTGCTCAATATGAAAAAAAATCTGATAATGGAAAGGAGTATACTTTGCATCAATTCAACTCATTTTGTGATGAAGCAGGGATAGAACATCAACTTACGACTCTTTATACTCTAAAACAAAAAGGAGTAAGTGAAGAAAAAATAGATTTATTATGGAGATGACCAGATGTATGCTGCATGAAAAGAATTTGCCAAAACAATTATGGGCAGAGGCAACAAACACAACAATATGTTTACAAAATAGACTCCCCATAAAAGCAATAACAAACAAAACTCCTTTTGAAGCATGATATGAATACAAACCTACAATGAATTTTCTTAAAATTTTTTGGTGTCTTTGTTTTACCTATGTTCTGCAGGCTAAATGAGATAAGCTAGGAAAAAAGGCCACTGCTAGATTTTTCATTGGATATAGTACAGTTTCAAAGGCATATAAAGTCTTCCAACCAGAAACTAAAACTTAACTATTAGTAGAGATGTGTATTTCGTGGAAAATGAAGAATGGAATTGGGAAGACTCAAAGACTCTTATGATAAAAGAAAAGTCATGGCTAGATGAAATGAAAGATGATCCACCAATTAGAGGCACTTGATTACTCTAACATATATCAGAGATGTAATGTTACAATATGTGAACCTGGTGACCATGAGGAAGTTCTCAATGAGCTAAAGTGGAAAAAAGTAATGGAGGAGGAGTTGTATATGATTAAGAAGAACAACACTTGGGAGCTTGTTGAAATGCCTCAAGATAGAAAGATAATTGGGTTGAAATGGGTGTTTAGAACTAAGTTAAATGTTGATGGTTCAATTAACAAACATAAAGCAATACTTGTTGGGTATTCTAACAGTGATTAGGGTGGTTCTTTGGATGATATGAAGAGTAGTTCAGGATACTGTTTTAGTCTTGGCTTAGGAATTTTTTCATGGTGCTCTAAGAAACAAGAAATTGTTGCACAGTCTACAACAAAAGTTGAATTTATTGTTGCTATAGCTGTTGTTAACCAAGTTCTGTGGCTGAAATTTTTTTGATTGATCTTAACATCGAACAGAAGGAGAGTACGAAAGTTTTTGTTGACAATTAAGCTTGAATAGGTATTTCCCATAATCCTGTTTTTCATGGGAAAACAAAACATTTTAATATTAAGTTGCTCTCCTTAAGGGGGGTACAAAAAGATGGAGCTGTTGATTGTAAAACTGAAAACCAGATTGCAAATTTGTTTACCAAGCCACTACCCGCCAACAAGTTTGAATTCTTAAGACAAAAGATTGAAGTTTGTAGTTTCAAAATCAAAAGAGGATTGTTAAATATTTGTTTTTGAACTATACATTGATTTGTTTCAGTTTCTGAATAAGTCTTTAATTAGAATAATTGTTCTTAAACGTTAGAATAGTTGTTCTTAAAAGTTAGGATAAAGTATTTCAGTTTTTCTTTTTAGTCAAAATAATTGTTCCTAAACTTTAGAGGGAAGTAATTTCAATCAGTTTTTTTTTTTTTTTTTTCAAGATTTTTAATTGAAATTTTTTTTTGATTTGAGTAAATTTAATTTAACATTTTTTTTTTTTTTTTTTTTTTTTTTTTCTTTTTTTTTTTTTTTTTTTTTTTTTTATATTATTTTTTTTT
>Ga0123340_1004352_pt1 | contig 13422 bp, 8 predicted proteins | sample SirMexnodulemix_FD_89961 | JGI IMG/M metagenome (GOLD analysis project Ga0123340, IMG submission 89961) | Root nodule microbial communities of legume samples collected from Mexico - Siratro Mexico nodule mix | ecosystem: Host-associated > Plants > Roots > Nodule | place: Mexico: Nepantla... | reverse complement strand
ATATATATATATATATGAAATACATAATTTATATTTAGAATTCTATATTCCGCAATATAAAAACCTACCGCACATTTAATGTTCCGAAGCTGAGAAATGCCACCTAAACGTCAACATTTATCTTCATAAGGGCAAAATTGTCATTTAAAAATATGGATGTGCAGAATGCAAACCCCTTGTGAATTGGGCCTAACCGCCCTTCAATAACGGGCTTTTACTTACCGAAAGAAATTGAGGGAAACAAAATAATTATTAATTAGTTGTGAAACAAAAGATTAAAAAATCGCCGTTGCCGGGGATCGAACCCGGGTCACCCGCGTGACAGGCGGGAATACTTACCACTATACTACAACGACCAGGTGATATCTCCTTCCACACGTATATTAAATAACTATATACTAGGCGTTCTCCTCTGTGCTGTGTCGTAGTCTCAAAGGACCGAACAACTTCTCTACTCTTTCTTCTTCTTCTCGAGCACTGTAGATATTGGGAAGCTCATAATCGCCTACTGTTCTTGGCCATAAACCCTAAACTGGATTTTTTCTTCAACATTCATAACCCAAAGCAATTGAGAAGATGCTTGGCGATGGAGACGAAACCCCCTCAAGGTACATTTAATTTCACGATCACGTTTCTGTTCTTCTTTGAGGCTTCACTCGTGTTCAATTTTATTATTATGATTCGGTTGTGGAAGGATAATGCAATCTCTCATGATGTTGCATCTTGCATTATTCTTTTTCCCGACTTTCTTCTTTTGATGTTTTGGATGCACATACTGTTCTGCATCATTTCTTTTTTCCTTTTGGTAAATTGTAATTATTAGTTTGTTTGATTTGTGTTCCTAAGGTATGAATTGATGAGCATGGTGAAGAAGCACTCCAACTTAATAGGGAAAACGGTAGTTGAGGAGCAAGATGCTTCTGATATCGAAATGGATATGAGATTTTGGCACGATGTATTTGATTTGTATTTCGTCCGTGGCAAGGAGTCAAGGGGACGCCAAGATGATGATCTTGTTTTCTTTGTCAGAAAATTGGTATGCCTTTTTCAATTTTAAAATTTTTCGATTCATTCGTTGTTAATCTTTGTTCAAACAGGTTAATAGTGATTTAGAATTACTATCTTCATGTTATGTTTTTGGTTGTAATGTTGGATTGGAAGCAATATTTGATCCTTTTAGAAGTCTTGTTTTCCTACAGGGTAACCATGGTTCTGGTTCCAACAATAAAACAGAGAGCGTTGAGCCTTATTTTGTACGCAGGTGGGCACCTAAGGTAATTCAACTTTAAAATCTATTCAAAATCTCTTACACGGTGGGAACACAATATAGGGGTGTGCAGAAGTTCAAACTCCGAAAGTGCTTGTTGTCAATGTTCTTCACGCTATACTATGAATCTTTTTCCTGTGTGCTTTATACATATGATGATAGTATTCTAATTTCTCTTTCTCCTCTGAATCGTTTACATCTTCAAAGAAGAGCAAAAACATGTAAAAAATGTTTGTTACTGATTGATCCTTTACCCCTGTTCATTAAATCAAAGGTGAAAACTATTGTTAGAGGTGTTTGAGACTTTTAAGTGTCAATGGCATTCATGGATATCTAATTGTTAAACAATTCAAAATTGGTTATAACAAACCAACACGTTAATGCAATCTCAATTTTTAAACTTGTTCCTCTTTTATTTGGGTTTGGCCTTAAAATTAGCTTGTGCTTACTTATGTATGCTATTTTAGTCATATCACCAGTCAGTATATGATTTTTGACTCATACTCCTCATGCTTGGGATTGAACATCTCAATGAGATTTGTAAGACTAGACATCTACCGTACAGGTGATCCTGCAGTGACCCATTTATGAGTGAATTGGTTTAATAACAACTATTAGGATAAACTTTCATACTGTATTAGAATTTTGGTTTAGGCCTTACTCAAAATCTAAGATATAGCCTTAATAGAATCTAGGTTTGAGTTTGTGTTAATTTGAGGTTAAAGTTGGAGAGCCCAAAAGAATTTTTTTTTTTAAGCAACAATTTCTTCGTTCTTCATTTGGCACATTGGAATTTGCAAAGGCACTCATCCAAATATAACTGTTAAAGTTGGCCTTGGCATAGTATGAGTTGAATTGTGACAAGTATTGAGTGCATGACGGTGTTTTTGTATCATGTGGCTTGGCATTATTTACCTTGTGAACCAATTCTATTTTTAATTGCTAAAGTTCTTATGGTTTATTACGTAGGATTTGGTTATGGAACCATTGTGATGCCAAATAATTTTGTTCACTTTTTCTCAACCAGTTGCACGACTTAGTTGATGAAACTTCTATAGATGTGGACTGGAGGCGTTCATTTTACTTGAATTTAATTGCCCATACATCATTCAGTGTAACTGTTGCAATTTGCAGGTAATGATTTTCTTTCCTTAATTTTGTTTCCACCATGGCTAATCTTTTAGATAGTTTCACAACCATTCAGGTTGCCTCTAAGATTTATCTAATTTTTACCATGGTCATATGCATGCATCAGTTGATTTTTTGCAGAGTCTCCAAAGAACCGATCTCTTGTTTTCTTAAATATTACCAAGATAGATGAGTTGTATGATTGCATTGTCATTTGGTCAGTTCTCACCAACAAGATTTCCTTTAAATACCAAAGCTCATTTCAGTTTCAACAGTTTTTTTCCATACTTTTTGTTGAATCATCTATTTTCAGTCGTAATTAGAGTATTGCAAATTCTGATTGAAACATTCTGCAACTTTAAAGAAGAATCATATATGTTTCTAAGGCCAAGAAAATGTTGGCATAAACTTTATAAATCCTTACAATTTAGGGTTATTATTCATAGGTTCCCCACAAGCATTTATCTAGGCAATCTGATTTGAGTTATCTATTTATCTAGTCACCAGGATCTTCTCAATCATCGAGCTGGGCAGGATACACCTTTATCCCCTATATACAAGGTAAGTGTATAATGATTCTCTCTCCCATTTGCATTGTCCACTCTTCCTCTACTTGTAATTGTTTGTAAAAGATAATGTTCTTTTTTTTTTTTTTTTTTTTTTGTTTTTTTTTCCCTTTTTTTTTTTTTTTTTTTTCTTGGGCAAAAATTTTTTTTAAAAATTATTTTTTTTTTTTTTTTTTTTTTTATTTGTTCTCCTCTCCCCTTTTGTGTTATCTAATATCCGTAGGGCAAAATTGAATTTACAAATCTTGTGATATATATCAATTTAAGGTTCAGAGGAAACGGCAGATTTTTCAACCCAAGTCCCGTTTTTGTGGGATTATTATTCAGGCTCACCCCTACCCACACCAAATATTTTATTCCTGTCTTTCTAGCTGTTTCAATTTTTTACATTTTGTTATTTTGTATATTGATTAATTGCCATAATAAGACCCGTTAGGAATGCCAGAAATACCTTTCACAATTTCCGGGCTATACTTTTATTCTATGATGATGAATTTCAGTTTTAATGGCTTCAAATTTGGAAGTGTGGCACTGTGAGTGATTTCTAGATTTCTGTTACTTTGAGGTTAATATATCCTCCTTTTATGTCTGTTTAAAATCTTGATTTAGACTTTCTTGACATTTTGATCAAGGGTTGCCTAGAACCCTAGTCCTCGTCCATTCCCGTATGTAATAAACTGCAACTTTAATTTAACTCCTTTCCAGTAGTTGGTAATATTCCTTTCTAAGTTCTATGTATTACATCATTATATATTTTATCTCATTCAACTTCTATATTAAACTATTTTTGTCCCTTTGAAATGGCTGTAGATTTGAGAATGCTGTTGTCTGCAATTGTGATTGTTGTGTTCTTTCCTATATTCAACCTATTGTTGGTGTTGTAGTTCAAATTTATTTGTCAATAAGGATCTGTTCATAATTTGGACTGGAGGGTCCCTTTCTGTGAAACTTTAAGCCAATGCATTTTTTTCTCAGTACTATATGCTCAACAGTGGTATGTTGGAAGTTTAAAATGTCTACTCTCAATGTAAATACACATAGTATCCTCTGATTTGGCAGTGTCACCCTTGTACTTTCTCAGATTGTGAAGACTGTTTATGCATCCCCAAGTCGTGTAAATTTTCAATTGGACTCTAAAAAGGCAAGTATACCTATCTTTGTCTTTTATATATTCATATTTAAAAGAATGAATACTATTTTTTTTAGATACTTTATACTTTTATTGACAATTACACTGTGCTTGATGTGTATAGGAAGTGGAAACGACTCCCGCTTATCCAGATATATGTTTTGCAATTGATGATTTTGACTCTACTTTTGATGCTGTGGTAATAAATCACTTTAGTAAGTTATTATGTTTCTAGTCACGCTTCCATGTGTGAAATGTTTATACTTAACATATTTTGTGGTTTACATTTTCTAGTTAACTAAGGTGATAGTTTGTAAATATGCCGTGCTTTATCTTGCTTGTTTCATATTGCAAAACAGGTCTGGTTGAAGAATAAGGTTACCTTGAAATTCTCCATTCTTTTATATTTATGTGTGAAATTTCCGCTTCCATTTAAAAAAAATGTATACTAGTTAAAGATTAAGGGCTGATCTTGTTAATTGTTAATGCTGATGTCGTTTAGTCAAGGGCTGAATTTTGATTGATATTAATGCTAAATTCCTAATTCACATTGTCATGTATTTATTTTCTGCATAAATGCTTTTTCTCCTGGTTGATTGTTCTTGGCTTGCACCATATCAAGAGTAGACATTATTGAATACTTTATGTATTGTCATTGTGATTTTATTTCCCCGCAGGTTTTGACTGAAAAAGATCATTGCTATTGCGTAGTTCTAAACGCACATGATGGGGCAGCATTTCCAAGTGAGAAGGTGTCAAATGATTGTAGTACTAGTAATAGCTCCTCTTTGGAAGTCCATACAAGATCTGATAAGAAAAAGGATACAAAGGTTTAATTACTTCTTAGTTACTATATTTGAAATTTATTTTCTTTTCAGATTTTGATAATCTGCTCAGTTTTTTCTATTAAGTTTTTTGTTTTATACAAATACTGCATACACTGTATGTTCCTTCTACATGCTTTAATGTTAATGATGAAATGTGCAGCTGGAAAATGTCACTTTTTGCACATGCCAGGGCTAAAGACAGTGCTTGTAATTTATAATTGAAATGTGAATGACTGTCTTTAGATTTCGCTGATTATAGCATGAACATTGTATGATGAAACTATTCATACCACCTTCATATGCTTCTAAGATGTTATAAACAATTTGTTTGCGGGACGTATTGTGACAGCCTGAAATGCGTGCTAGACTGTTGGTTCGTAATGGGCTTTCAAAAATAAGTGTGATTTCTTCAGAGATGCTCTCTGTAACCTATAAATAGAGAAGTAAATGAATATTACAATTTTATCTAACCACTGCAATCATGCCTTTTTTTTATTGCTGAACCAAGTTTTATTTTCAACATTTTCTGTCTAATTCTTCAAGTATCTTCTTAAATTATTTAATGAGTATGTCAACAAACAAAACTTATGCAGAACTTATTAAATAACTAACTTTTAAACATTCTGATGTTCTGGTATCTCCGATTTGCAGCTTACCCTTTTCTCAGGATTTGTCAGCTATCAAATGGTTCGAGATGCTTATGATGGTAATGCTTGGGGATGTATTTTTGCACATTTAACTTATTGTCACCAAAGTATTTTACCAGATATGTGGGTGTGGATATATTGTTTTTCTTCACTTGATGTATCAATATTATTTTGAATGGCTCAATCTTCTACAAATCCATTAACGATTGTTGGGTAATTTTATTCATCCTTGCCGAAAAAACGTGCCCAACCATATTATGATATTTCATAAATTCTATTTACAGAAATTTTAATATGTAAAGCAGTTTAATGGATTAATCTTTCGTACATTATTTGTTTTTCTCCCTTTAAAGAGACTTTTCCCTATTAATTGCTGTGGCAACACTTTACTTCCTTCATACCGGGAAATTCCACAAGCTCATCATGTTGTAGATAGCTAATGGGGCTACCTACCAGATATTTGTTGTCTCTTTAGTCAGATACAACAACATATTCCCTCTTGCTTCCCTGCAGCTGGCAGGTCCCGATTTGGGAGCCTTTTATCAGTGGGCCATTCTTCTGGCAAAACAGACAGGATTTACATGAAAGGTCCTGGAGGCCGAGGAGAAGTTGAAGTAGCTGTTTCTGGTGTTGCAGGTAAGAAACCATTTAAAGCTTGGGATTTCCAAAATTTGCGCTGACATTTGGCATGCTATGATTTTTTACCTTGCAGGATTTCTGTATTACAAGACTTAAGAAATAAGATATTTTAAAGTCTGACTAAATATTCATCGGATTGAAACATGCTTTACATATTGTTGTTTGTTTGCGCTATGTGATTCTGTATTAAATTTTGTTCTATCAGGGTAGCAATTGCTTCTACAGGTGTTTCTTGTTTGACTATTCTAGCCAAATATGTTGTGAAGCTTGTGTATGTTCCAGTCTTATCAATTAAAAGATACATATATAAAGATGGCTGAAATGGAATCTCTCTGTTGCAATGTCAGATCAAAGCCAGGAGGATTCAGGCCCATTTTCTCCAGTTATATCAAAGAAAGGGTTTGGGCTTGGTGTAATTGTCCGCAAAGCAGCTTCCGCCGCATCAGTAGCAGCAAGGCATGCTTATGCAGCGGCCTCTGCCTCTGGCTCGAACTTTGATGAGTTGATACCTTTGAAGTGCAGCTTAATGTCCATATCATTGCCCTGGGAATATATTGCGTATGATCTTCTGTTTAAGGTGAGGCTTTGTGTTGATTAATTAGGGTTAAATGAAATGGCATAATGGCATGGCTTTAGCAAAATGTTAATATGTATCTCCTCTTTACGAGTTACTTCGTTTGGGTGGTGTTACTCTAATATCACATTCCGAATTAAAGATTAATTGCCTACTTAGCTTAAATGGCATGTTCTTATTTTCATTGCTACACTTCGATTTTTATTTCACTGATTAGTGCCTGATTATAGTAAGTTTGGTTGTCAAAATAGGGAGCTCCTGCAGTTAACATGTGATCATCAGTTGTATCTGTGGGCGCAAAGAAAAAAAAAGGAGTTATCTGCAGGCACACTACCTTTTTAGAAATGAAATTCGTTTATCTTCTGACAGAGTTGTCTTTGGTGCATGTCGTGCACGTGCATACTCAGAAATGGGCATATTTGGTGTTGGGTTAAGTATCGCTGGATAATTTGTTGCATCTGGGTATAAATCTATGTTAGTTGGTGTATATGTTGGATTATTGTAAATGTTATATTTCGAATTACTAGGGTTATGTTTTTTTTTTTAATTATTTCAAAAGTTACTTGTACCTCTTGACAAATTCCACTAGAGATAGAAGGTGAAAGAAACAGGTCTCCGGTCAAAGCTGAACTGCACGCAGGCAGCGATTGCCACTAAAAACGGGACTTTTAATATATGGATTTATTTATGAAAAGGTATGTATCCTCTTTTTGTGTTAATCTTGTTAAATAACTTCATCCACGAGTGTAAGTGCTAGCATTTTTTAATCACAAATAGAATTGGTTGAGTCTTAAAATACCCTATTCGTTTCTTATTTTTTAACAGCTACATAAATCATCCATCAGCTCATTTTTCCGAATTCATTCATTTTAAAATTATTATTATTATTATCATTATTAATATATTATCTTTTCGACAGCAATTTCACTACATTACCTAATTTTTAAATTATAGCGGATTGAAAGTTTTTCATATTTTGGCAATATTAAACGACATAAAAGTCTTTTATTTACTTGAATAGATGGACTATAATGAATGTCCTTAGTTGTTTTTCTTATCAATGTTTCTCTCATAATGTTATATTATCATATTTAAAAGTACGCTGAGGATACAAATTCAATTATTTGTATTCTCCGTCTCTATTATGCATTTGGTTATTCAAGTTATTTTACTATATTATTATTAGTAGTTGTCCAAAAATCATCCTAAACAGTTCTTTAATTTCATATAAGTTATTTTATCAAATATTTTGTAAGGGATGAAAGTGATGGTTTGAAGATTTAAAAATTTATAATAGTAATAAGTCATAATCTATTTACTAGTTTGACCAATTATTGCTATTGTTATTTTTTATAGCACGTATTATTGCAAGTGTCTCCTAAATTAATATACTTTTGAGAAATTTATTATCACTCAGGCTTGCTACCTAAATTATTATTATTTTTGTTGTCAATATAAAGGTGGAAATAAATGAATGTTTTATATTTTGCAAAATTCAATGTGTACAAATATATCTAGATGAAAAACTAAAATTTCTATGAAGATAAAGAAATTTATTTGAAAATAAATATTGAACATTATGGGCTTAACAAGTAAAAGTATAGAAAACTATTCACATTGTAGGTAGGTTACCTAATTGAAAAAAGTAAAATAATAATGCAATATAAGGTGAGATTTTTGCAAGGTGAGATTTAATAATTTGAATTTATCTTTAGTTAATACAGGACTTAAAGATATTCATTGTGTGATCAATCATATAATATAATACAATCTTTTGGATATAGGTACATTCATAGAATGTCTGAATATTGTTGTCTCACATACTTCAGTTGTATAATGTTCAACAAATTAGATTTGATTTTCAAGTTGATTTAATAGTGCTGTCTCTTTTCAGCATGTCATGCAAATGATGGAATGCATTGCTCAAGACTAAGTTCATTGTAATTGCATTCCTTTCGTCATCATACACGCGTTTCGGTCACTTATCTTGGTGTAGTGAATAATTGTACTTTCAGTGACCAGATAATGCTGCACCGTTCAATTAATTTCTCCCCAAATCGGATTAGTCCAGTAGTTAAAGATCGCATTACAAAAGTATTTAATCACTACCAAATACTCCAAAATTATATGTATTTTTTTTTTCCTTAATTGTTTTCTAAATTGTAATAATTTGAGAACATATGCCAACAAATTAAAAAAATAATAATAAGTGGGGGACAAATTATACGATGAAACTTTACACGAGGGATGAGATGACCGTTCTCCTTTGGTCATTCCCTGTGTGTTGGAGATTTGTTCCCTATTGTCTAAAGAAGCAAAAGCTAAGTGATTAAGTATATGAAATACAGTGTGTTTATTGTAATGTTATTGCAGCCACAAGGTGCTACTAACTGCCTAAGGTTAAGGGAAAGGCAACATGGCAGTGACCAAAGAAACCTTTGCAGCAGATAAAGGAGAAGCACCTAAATTGTACTATTCTTCTTTCCATTACATTTACTTGCATTGATGCACATGCAAGCTACTTTAGCAAGCCAAAAAAAGCCATTGCTTCATTATCTTTTCCCTTCATTTAACTAATCAAGGTTAACTAAAATGGCAACCCAAGTGATTGCATGTTATCCCCCACTCAACATTGGTGCTTTAATATTTGCTAATAGTCCAAGGGAACCAACTACCAACCAATACAAAATTGCCCCATATGCTCAACTAAGAAAACTACCCAAGAATATTCCTCTCTATTGTGTAACAAATAAGTTGAAAGTCACATATTTACATACACATATATAGCAATACCCATCAGGGTTTCCTATCGTTAGGCTACATCTTATTACTTTGGAAACACTAGTGGGAAAACTAGTTATATTTTACATAGACAAATGTACTTGATACGATTAAATCAAAACATTCATGTGTATGAACGCATTTACGTCTCCATCTGCATTTGATGGCTAGATAAATAGTGATTTTTGCTTTCCCTTTTTATTATCTACTTTTCTATTTTCACCTCCCCACACTTTAAAAATTGGCCAGTGACTTTTTTTTGTATTTGTTTATATCCCTGTCATCTTGTCAATACTGTTACTTCATATATACGAGTAGGTCACTTTTTTCTAGAGATTCCATTGGTCGTTTACACAGTATCTCGGGAACCCTTTTCTAAATTATTCAATATGGAAATGTCATGCTATCATGATAAGTAAAGCTTTTCTGCTGTTAACTTTTAAAATGGTGCCAAATGTGCTTTGTGTATTCATGGTATAAAATTATTTCCACAGTCAATCGACCAAAATTAAATATTTTTACTATGATAAAGTAAGATTAGTTTCGTTTCTTCCTTCTCCACTTTTTGTACTTTTCATCTCCACTTTTGCATGCTACTGTTAGTGATCATGTATAGAATTAAATGTTATAAATGTATAACATTTCTGAATTTAAATTTTGTTAGTGTAAACTCAAAGTGATTGAAGCCTGTAACTAACGCGTGGATACGTGGGTTTGGGAGAGGAAAATAATGGATTTCTGGTCACAAACATTAAAAAAAAAAAAAAACACTACGTAGACCACTACCGGACTACTTTCTCACAAATAATGAATTTACCGACATTTCAATATTAATTTTTATTACATTATTTCAATTTTCTTTTTGTGAGACAGAAGTTACATATATTATTTAAAAAACACTTTTACCACTGCTTTCTAATTAAAACTAAAGTGTAATTTTGGTGTCCTGCAGCTTTCTAATCCATTTTGTTGTTTATATGTTTTTGTTTGATCCTTCGTCATTAAGATAAAGCTAATCTCCCCAAAGAACACCCTATTAATTTTCTTACCTTAACAAAAAGCGTACCCCATCTGAATCCCCACCACCCACCCCACACACTAAAGTTTGCATCAAATGCTATCTCTTCTCTCCGCAGTTTTTATTTTTCCTAAAGTCAAAAGAAAAAACTTAGCATAAAAAACCCTAATTATATTTATCAATCACTTTTTCTAAAGGTTACCATCAAAACCTACTTACGTTCATTAAAAATTATTAATATTTTTTGTGACCAGTATGTTAAGTGAGATTAGTTTTCCAAAATCTTTTGCACTAATGGGCCCCACATTTTCCTTCCCCACTCCTTCAAATACCCCTCTCCTATGCTTCCATTCCTCCCTTTTCCCCTTCCTTCCTCCCTTTGGTTCACTCTTTTGAATTTCCCGGTTTTTTTTCTCTCTTATTTTTTTTCTCTTCTAATCCATGTTGCTCCACGAAGCGGTTCAGTTCCCGTGTTCTCCGGTTCACCAGACCATGCTGACCCAAAGTGAAATAGAAGACCTGTTTTCTCTCATAAACAAATCGAGAGACCCGGCCAGCCTGCGGTCCGGTTCGCAGGGATCGAACCGGACGGTTTACTCGTCAGAGGAAAGAAAGCTGAGACGCATGCAATCGAACCGGGAATCAGCCCGAAGGTCCCGCTACAGAAAGAAGAAGCATCTTGAGAACCTCACGAGCCAACTGAACCGGTTGAGAATCCAAAACCGGTTTCTCAAAAACCGACTCGCTTCAACCATGCACCAACACCTCCTACTTTCCCTACATAACGATCATCTTAAATCCGAAGCTATTGCCCTTATGGCCACTCTTTCTGATCTATGTGGAATCTTATTTTAGGTCCATGCTTTCACATTAATAACCCCTTCATCATAAAAACCAATTAAAAAAGCATTGACACTACATATATTTTTTTATATTAAACTTCTCTATGTTACTAGCTACATATATAATTATAGAATAAACTTCTCTATGGTTCACGCATCGAACCATCGAAAATTGTTGGTTGGTGCACCGAGGTAGGGGAAAAAGTAAGGAATGTCAGAGCTAGCTGGAAGGTACTCCTTTATGTTATTTTCTAGGGTTCATCTTTTTTTTTTTTCAATTTCTAGGTCTAGGAAGAGAAAAACATGGTTACGTACGTTCAGCGTGGTGGGTGAAAGAAGCCCCAGGTTCTTGGAAGTACGATGTGGGATTTTGAAGGTCTACCATGTTGTTACCTTTGTCTTTTGGGAACTTGTATTTGTAAATTTGTGCAGTATCAGCGAGTGGTGAAAACCATGAATAGGGTTTGGTCTTGGTCGAATATGTGGGATCAAGAAAGTCTCAATCTAATGTAATGTTGCAATGTAAATATGCTAGCTATTGGCAAATCAAGGAATCCATGCATCTTGTTTCCTAGTATTAATTTTTGTGTCTCTCTGCATAATGTTCATACCTTGGTGTAACAAAGAAACAAGTGGCAAAAAACTTGAGGTTGTGAGGTCATACATAGGACCTACACGTGAAGGATTGTTTCTAATCATGTGACGAAAAGTACTTTTTGTAGCAGCGATGTGACATGAGTTAACAAAATAAACAATAATAGTGTCTTTTTTTTATGGTATATTCGCCCAAGTGAGAGAAGAAAGAAAGAAACAGATGACACCTGTGATGTAATGAAAGGAGATCAAAAGCATGAGAGCATTTCCTTAATAAAATCATTTATAGGAATCTTAAAGTAAAAAGAATTCGAATATTAGATCATTAGAATAAAAAGTAATCTTTTAATATTGATAATATATATTTTTACAAGCTTAATATTTAATTATAATAATTAAATTATTTTTTAAAATTGTAAAAAATTAAAGCATAAATAAAAAGATTAACACTATAAATTTTATAAAATCTAATTATTGGAACAAATTTATAAAAAAATATATAACGTGATAATATCTACCTAAACCAAAATAAAATTACAAATATTTCGTACTGTAAATGCTCTAAAATTAGGGATTATGAGTTTGCATTTAATTTTACTGTTAAAACTTAAATATTACATTTCCGCACAATAAATATTTATAGTTTTTGTACTATATAAGTAGCAGGTGTTATTCAACAAATACCATTACCCCATTAATTAAGGGTGTCTTTTGACGAGATATTTCATTTTGTTCAATATTTTCCACAATTTCACATATTTTTACTGTACCTTACACAATACCTTCTACCATGTGTGTAAAAAACTTAATTTTATTGCATTTTGAAACTAAAAATAGTATTTAAAACGAGGAACCAAACACGCATACTGTTGACACTTCCAAACAAAACAAAAATGAAAGAAAGTTACATATGTGAGTCTCTTTCTGTGTTATATATATGATTTCTTTTAATATAACAGGTAAGAAATCTAAATATGGTGTGTTAAAACATATTAATAATTTAATCTGTGACATTTTTTATAAGCAAATTATTATAACATTAAAAAAACTGCGGAGATTTCAAAGGAACAATATATGTTAGCGAAGGTGGTGGTCTTGATAAGCTTTACTTTGGCCCCATTTGTTCACTTCAACCTTTCATTTAATCTATGTAAGTGTTCTATTTTATCGTTTTTCATTTTTAACGAAAGGTATCATAATTGATTTTACAACTTAGTAATAAGCTCAAACAAGTAGTGAAAAATAGTATAAATAGTGAATTGATGAATACAAATCTCTTATATCAATTAAAGACTTCTTGATGACGTGAAAGATTCACTAAAGGAAAAATACATAATGTTGAAGATACTCAAACTATATAGTATAGTTTTTTATATGAATTATTTACTATATATTAATAAAAAATTTATT
>Ga0123340_1004351_pt1 | contig 13426 bp, 11 predicted proteins | sample SirMexnodulemix_FD_89961 | JGI IMG/M metagenome (GOLD analysis project Ga0123340, IMG submission 89961) | Root nodule microbial communities of legume samples collected from Mexico - Siratro Mexico nodule mix | ecosystem: Host-associated > Plants > Roots > Nodule | place: Mexico: Nepantla... | reverse complement strand
AGGATCAAGAAGGGTTTAGAAAAACTCCCTGATTGGCGCAGAAAGAAAGGCCCGTACACAGTCTTGAAGAAACCCAGTAGCACACTTTAGTCAGAATTGATTCTTCAAGTAAAAGCCCTCTTTTGAAAATGATTATTATGAAAACAGCAGAATCTCACACAGTATTTCTCACAGAATATATTTCAAAACGATTGTGATTTTCAGAAATGTATCTCTCTTCTTTCTTTTATATGTTCTCTTTCTTTTTCTTGTATTTCTCGTTTTTCACACTTGAAAAACCCACTGTCTTATAGAAGAAGAGCTCAAACCAGATTTTCAGAAAAACAGTTAATTCAATTAAGCTCAGGAACGAATAAATTGATTCGGCTTATCCTGAAATCAGTTTTTAATAGTTCAGTACTTTATTTTCCAAAACTGTTAATTCAGTTATGCTCAGACACGAATAAATTGATTCGGCTTAACTTGAAATCAATTCATAATAGTTCAGTACTTTATTTTCCAAAACTGTTTTTAACTAAAGTTAAAACCTTTTTATGGTTTGATTTAAATTTAACCCATGTGCTAATGAATTTCTCCTTAGAAGTGCACATGTTCTCTCATTCACGGCCAATCATACTCACTCACACTAAGACACAGCCTAGAACACATTTCCACTTGCTTGCTTTGACTTGTTGATCATATCTTGCATGGCTTCATCAAATCCTTAAGTATTGTGAGAATACTAACAAGTTGCATCCAAACAGTTGGGCTTTCCTGAGGTGTTTTGAGTTGGTCTGTAGCCATCTTGGTTTCGAGCCTTCTTTGAGTGTATTTACATACTTTTACCAAATGAAAATCAGTAAACTTGTGAGTTGGGTGTCGTTAACCGCCAGCCACGGCACTCCCTTGTTTTCGTTGTATAATTCCTCGTACAAATTTTTCAAGACTAAGTTTTTTAAGCTTTGTTGTCATCCCGAGGATAAGCAGAAACACCTTTTTTTTTCATTCCGATCATTCTCCTTGGTTTCCGTTGTATTAACAGAAACCAACTCGGTTTCCTCCTCGTCCTGACCATCATCTTGCCCCCGAGGAGAAAGAAGCTATTGATGCAATCAGACAGCTTCGTCGTCCTTTCAATACTCGGGCGATTCTCTATCTTCCCCATGTGGAAGACCCTAACGCCTTGTTTATAGGTATATGTTTTTGTGCATGCATGTTCATGTGACTAAGTTACTTAGCTTCCTTTTCTGTTTTGCAGAAATCATGTGTCATAGCGTCGACATGAAAAAACTACGTGCTCGAGTCGGTGGCCGGTGAGATCTGGCCGCCGAGCTTCAGGCTGTCAAGAAGAAGAAGCGTGGGGATCCCGCAGGTTCTTCGGACTCTCAATTCGTACCGAGAGACACTCCCGAACCCAAGCATGCGGATCGCGGTCCCAAGCTGCCGGCTTCTCCCATTCCGGAGGTCCAGTCCTCGCATGTCGACCTGTCTACCGAGATTGATCCTACCAGCGCGAGCCTGGTCAAAGAGATTAATCCAGAAGTGATCAATCTGGACGGGTCTCCTGATGGTGGCCCCAGTTCTCCAGCACGCCATGGGGAGCCAACCTTCACTGATATGGCGGTGCACATCTCATCCTCCTCCGCGGGCCAGTCGTCTCGGGGCCTGGGTCCTGCCATTTGCCTAGATCACCTCAGCATCGCCTACCCTGGGGTGCAGTCTAACTAGCACGTGGAGCGCAAGGCAAAAGATCTGACCGGCGTGTATCCCTACGATGTCGAGTTGATGTCCAAGGTAAGTGAGGTGGGATGTTTTAAGGCTGACAACGTCATGTTGGCCAGGTGCCTGGCTCTCATGCAACATCACAGGCAGGCTGCTGAAGTCAAGGTTGATCTGCGCGGACCACTTGGGGACTTAGAGCGAAAAGTTGAGGAACTTACCAAGTCAAAGGCTGATTTAGAGCAGGAGGTCGAGACGTTGAATCAGACTATCGCCTCCCGGGATGCAATGCTGGCGGACAAGGAGGCTCAAGTCGCTCATTTCCAAGATCTCTGGGAGCGTCGCGAGACAGAGTTGACTCGGGCAGGCGAAGCTGTGGCGGCGACCGAGGCGCAGGTGGCCGAGGTGAGGGTTGAGATGGCTAGGAAGGAATCTGCCTGGGAAGCTGAGAAGTTCGAACTCGAATAGGCCTGTGTCGCGGTCTATGAGGACGGGTTCTTCAAGGCAATGAATCATGCCCTCCTACTTACTCCCGATATTGACTCATCGGGCTTCGACATAGACAGGGACGACGAGTAACCTGGCGGAGATTCTGGTTCATGATGAGGACTTTATGCTTGTTGTATCTTTGATAATGTATTTTGATACTATGTTAAGCTTTGTATGACATTTTTAATCTTCCGAACTTTTAACATTTCGTCTTGATTTTTGTCTCCATATAGCTCTTTTAGGGTACGATTGTTTGTACGTTGACCCGACTTAGCTCTTAGGGCACAATTAACCCGATTTTTTGACTTAGTTTCTAGGTTACAACTCTTACTCGTTAACCTGACTCGTAGCTCAAGTGCTTTTGACTTAGCTTTTAGGCACGGTTTTGCTTCGTTAACCCGATATGGACTTAGTTTCTAGGTTACGACTCTCACTCGTTAACCCGACTCGTAGCTCAAATGCTTTTGACTTGGCTCTTAGGGCACGGTTTTGCTTCGTTAGCCCGATATTGACTTTCCGCCACACTAAATCTCCTTTTTGGAAGGCTCTCCTACATACCCGGGTGTTGTATCTTCTGGCCGCCCTGAGCTTAGCGGCTTCTGCCCGGACCCTAGCCTCTTCGCGTACTTCCTGTACCATGTCTAATTCGGCACGAAGGTTGTTGTCATTACTTTGTTCGTCGAAGCTCACTCGTCTCCATGAAGTTTCGCCTAGTTCGACAGGTATCATGGCGTCGGTCCCATATGTCAATCGGTAAGGGGTCTCCTTGGTCGAGGATTGGGGTGTGCAGTGATAGCCCCACAGGATGCTCGGGATTTCTTCGGCCCACAACCCCTTGAGCTGGCCCAACCTCTTTATCAGTTCGCCCAGTATGACTTTGTTGGCGGCCTCCACCTGTCCATTTATCTGAGGGCGTTCCACACTCGTTACCAGGTGCTTTATCCCAAGTCCCTTAAGGAACTGTTCAAGGTGGTGGTCAGTGAATTGCCTGCCATTTTCTGTTACCACGCTGTGCGGCAATCTGTGGCGGCAAATGACATGTTTCCATAAGAAGTTTTGTACCTTGAGTCGTTATAGTCGCAATAGGCTCGACCTCTATCCAGTTGGTGATTGTCCTTTGGCCGACGGGAACAGCCCTAAAATATCCACTCCCCATTGGCTAAAGGGCCATGGTGAAGAGGTCTGATGTATCTTCTCGGGGGGCGCGTTGAAAATAGCCCCGTATCGCTGGCATTCTTGGCACTTTTTGGTATAACTCTGGGCATCTTTCTTGACCGTCGGCCAGTAGTAGCCAGCCCTCAGTACTCTGACCGCCATCGACTTGGTATCCGAGTGCATGCCACATGTCCCTTTGTGTAATTCAGTTAAAACGTATTCAGTCTGCGCGGGATCTAGACATTTCAATAGAGGGATGGAGAACCCTCTCCTAAACATTTCTCCGTTAATCACAGTATAGAAGACCGCTTGTCGTCTTACCCTTTTTGCCTCCGACTCGCTCTCGGAAAGCGTATCGTGTACCAAAAAGTTCAAAATAGGTGTCATCCAATTATCCCTTTCGTTCCGGATCTCGAAGACATCTTTCTGGTTCCAACTAGGCGCATAGAGTACCACTTGGATCAGCGTCCTGTGTTGCCCTATCTTCTTGGTGCTCGCAAGTTTGGACAGGACGTTTGCTATGTCATTCTCGGCCCAAGGTACGTGGACAATGCTGGTTTCGTCGAAATGGAGGGTCAGGTTCTTTGCCACGTGATAGTATCTTTGGAGGAGGGGCTCTCGGGCCTGATAGTCGTCATTCATTTGTCCTACTATTAGTTGTGAATAGGTCTGGCATTTGAGGTTTTTCACGCCCAGGTCTCTTGCTAGTCTTAACCCTACTATCAGGGCTTCGTATTCGGCTTGATTGTTGGAAGTGTCAAACCCGAATCTGATAGATTGCTCTACCGCCACCTCTCTGGGTCCTTCCAAGATGATGTCGGCCCCGCTTCCCTTCCTGTTTGAAGAACCGTCCACACTTAGCAGCCAAAAAGTTTTTTCCTCGGCAATCGATGATAATTCTGTGAGGAAATCCGCCAGGAACTGAGCTTTCATTGGGCCTCTGGCCTCATACCGTAGGCCGAACTCTAGGAGCTCGATAGCCCATGCCGTCATCCTTCCAGCCAGTTTGAGTCTTTGTAAAATATGCTTGATGGGATAGTCAATTTTTACTGTCAATTGGTGGCTGCGGAAGTAGTGTCGTAACCTTATAGCCGAGAACACTAGCGTTAGTACCAACTTCTCTATCACCTGATCTCGTTCTTCCGCGGGCTGTGTGAAATAAATCGGACTCTGCTCCCTGCCCCTTTCGTACACTAAGACTGCACTAATTGCCATCTGTGCCACGGCCAGATATACAAGTAAAGGAGTCTGCGGCGGGACTTACTAGTATTGGCAAAGTTGACAAGTCTTTTTTCATCTGCTGGAACATGCTTTTGCATGTTGCATCCCATTCAAAGGTTTTTGCTCCTTTAAGCAATTTGAAAAGCAGTTTCGCCTTTTCAGCCAGCTTTGGCAGAAACCTAGATAGTGTCGCCAACTTGTCGTTCAGCTGTTGTACTTCCTTCACGCACGTCGGGCTTCGCATACCCAGGATGGCTTCGCATTTGTCGGGGTTGGCCTCAATCCGCCTTTGTGTAATCATAAAGCCGAGAAACTTACCTCCGCCGACCTTGGAGACGCACTTCTCTGGATTAAGTCTAAGATCATGCTCCCTGACTCTCGCAAGTACCGTCTCCAGATTTGCTGGATGGTTTTCGGCCTTCTAGGACTTGACCACCATGTCGTCAACGTATACTTCCATGATCCTCCCAAGCAAGTCATGGAAGATTTTGTCCATTAGTCGCTGGTAGGTTGCCCCCGCATTTTTGAGCCCGATTGGCATTACTTGGTAGCAAAAATTAGACTGTTCTGACATGAATGTCATTGCCTCCTCGTCCGGAGGGTACATCCTATCTGGTTGTATCCCGAGTAGGCGTCTAGGAAACTCAACATCTCGTGTCCCGACGTCCCGTCCACCAAACAGTCAATGTTTGGTAAGGGATATGTGTCCTTGGGGCAAGCTTTGTTTAAATCAATGTAGTCGACACACATCCACCACTTGCCGCTAGCCTTCCTCACCATTACTACGTTGGCGAGCCATGTAGTGTAGATGACTTCCCTGATGAATCCTGCCCTAGCAAGTTGGGACACCTCCGACTCTACCGCGGCGCGTCGTTCCTCTCCTATCTTCCTTTGCCGTTATGCAACCGGCTTTGCCTGTGGTAAGAGTGTTAGCTTGTGGCGCATGAAGTTCGGATCGATTCCTGGCATGTCTGCGGGGCTCCAGGCGAAGAGATCTGCGTTGGCCATTAAAACTCGCACTATTTCTATTTTGATCTCCCGGCTCGAGGCGAGGCCAATCCTTGCGGTTCAGAGTCGGTCTGCTCCTAGTGTGACTGTTGCCAAAGGTTCACCTAAAGTGGGTCGGCTCTCTTCGAACTCGGCTCTTGGATCCAAATTGATCTCTCTGTGCTCTTGGCCTTTGTTCGTCAAATCAGACGTCGGTACTGACTCAACATTGTTGCATTCGGTTGTTGGTGGGACGACTTTGCAACGGACTTGGTCTGGGTCGCTTGTCCTTCTACCGTGGTCCTCAAGGTGTAAGGAGTGACCCTAAGACTCTGCATATAGCATTGTCTAGCCTCCTTTGGGTCGGCTTTTATTGTAATGATCTCACCGTTTGTCGCGGGGAACTTCATGGCCATGTGTGGAGTGGAGACGACTGCTCCGAGTCGGTTCAGGGTTCTCTGTCTGATTAAAACATTGTAAGTCGTATCTGCATCTACCAAAATGTAGCGGACCGTCAACGTTCTGTAGGACTGTCCTCTTCCAAAGGTTGTTAATAAATCGATGAACCCCCGAAAATGTACTTTTTGCCCAGTAAAGCCGAGCAGGGGCTCGGAGTACGCTTGGATAGCGGATTCGGGTATTTTGAGCTTTATGAAGGTTGACCAATAGAGTACGTCTATTGAGCTACCTTGATCAATGAGGATTTTATGCACCCTCCAATTTGCTATCGTTGTTGTCACCACTATTGGATCATCCTGATTCGGATCGTTGATTGAAAAATCTGAATCCGATAAGGTGATGGTGGGTTGCGAACGGGGTGGTAGGTAGCTAATCGAGTTGATGTTCCTGTAGTGTCGCTTCAGGAAAGAGCTAGGCGAACCCCCTTCCGCGAAGCCGCCTGCGATCGTACCGACTGTGCCGCAATGGATGAGAGGCTCAATACCTATTTTTCTCACTGTGCTTGGATGGGGGTGAGGGTTCCCCACGAATCTGAATTGGATCTCCCCCATGTTGATAGATCCCGTTGCCATATTGGGATCCTGGCGTGCCTCTCTGTCTTCAACTCTCTGTTCTTTTGTCCTTTCCTCTTTAGGACCGACACGTCCTCGACCCCTGTCTCTTGACCCTTCTCGGAATTGGCGCCCCTTCTGAACAAAGCGGGCTAGGGCGCCAAATTGTATGAGCTCCTCAATGAGGTCCCTAACTTTTGTGCATTCCTCGGTGTTGTGCCCGATGTTCTGATGTTAGCTGCATCGGAGTGCAGGATCGGCCCCCGGCTGAGATCGCCCTGGCCGAGGAAGGCGAATAAGGTCCAAGGAACACGCTTCCTGTAGTACTGCTTCTCGCGTGGCATTCAGGGGGCTACACCGGTCGAAGCGTCCTGGCCTGGCACGCTTTTGGGATCGTTGGCCCTCCCCTGTGAACTGAGGTCGTTGCTTTCACGCTTTGGTATTCTCCTCTATGCTCATATACCTGGCTGCCCTGGTCCTCAAGCTGTCTATGTTGGGTGGTGGGTCGTCATAGAGTGACTCAAGGAATGGGCCCGACTTCAGTCGTACTAGAAGTGAGTGTCAGGTTACAGCCGGGTGCAAATCAGGGATTGACAACGTTGCCCTAGTGAATCGGGTCATGTAGTGGCGGAGGCTCTCGTTGTCCCCCTGGACCACATTCTGGAGTGAAGCCGACAAGGTAGATGCCAGCTTACTGTCGGCAAACCTAGCGGTGAACTTGGCACAGAACATCTCAAAAGAATTGACTGAATTAGCGGGTAAGGAATAATACCAGTCTAACGCAGGTCCTCGTAATGTTGCGGGAAACAGTCGGCAGTGGACTCGCCCGTCTACTGAAAAAAGATTCGCTTGTGTCATGTGGGACTTAACATGGGTGTCGGGGTCGGAGGTCCTGTCATAGGTATCCATGTGCAGCCACTGCCATTTCGACGGAGTCGTGCCATCATTACATCTGCCGTGAAGGGATGAAAACCACTGATGTGCTCCCTTTATTCATCCTCCAGTGGTGGGGGAGGAATTTCATCAAAGGGGGTGTTGTGGTAATGTCGCGATTTACGCCTGCTAGATTCTCTTGTCCGTCTCGTTCGCGACGAACAGACATATTCCGTCGCCTGGCTCCTAGTCGGTACCCTGCTTCCTGACGATTCGTCAGAACTTCCCTCAGATACTTCCCCCTCCCATTGCGTGGAGGGGTTTGGGTGAGGGCTTCTAGACGACTGTCCTCTTCCTCTACGAAAGGTGGTCATGCAGTCATAAAAGGCGCGCATGTCCTTATCGTGATGCCTTTGTTGGTTTCAAATCCAGGTGTCGATCCTGTCGTGCGCCTCCTACAGGGTGTTTTGCACCTGGGTTTCATTCTCTTGGAGGGCGACCTACAACGCATTTTGGACCTTGGCCTCGGTTTCCTTCAGGGCGGCCTTGACAGCTTCTACACTTTGTTGGACGACCCCTTGGAGGGTTTCGATCACGGTTGGGTACATTGCTGCGAAAAAAATACAAATGTGGTCCTGGGATTAGTTTGACCCGGGCCCCACGGTGGGCACCAAATGTTCTTACCCGACTTGAGTATGAGTCGTCTTCCGTGTCTGTATCGGACTCCTAGTTGCTTCCTGTATTTGGACCAGAGGGAGGCTTACCTTCAGAAGACTCTCCGATGCTCAAGTCAATAAGAGTATTTTAGGTGTATATCAAGAAATAGAATAACAAAGTAAGGATGAGGAAAAAGATATCACTTCCTGTAGACCTTAATCGTATTTATAGGGCCTTGACATTAAAGACCAGATATTTGCCTGATAATGACAGGATATCTCATCATAATGATTTTGAGGAATCTAGGATCACGAATTATCATATTCGGATCAAGCAGTATCAATTAGGATATATGTTACTTAATTCTGATTGACAGTGGGTTGGGCCTGATATTTAACGGTCGAACCTAGACTTGATTCGGGGTAGGTACAATTGTCAAGGTTAGCCTTCATGGATCCAACAAAATATATGAAATGTTACAATGTATGATTATTGTTGGAACATGTTAAATGTGAAATATAAACATTTTATTTATAAAGGTCCACTTGGAGGCTTACAAAGCAATTATGTAGGATTAGTCAGTAAAACTAGACCTTAATTCTTATACAGGTCAGCTTGTTTTGACTAATTTTTTAAGGGTCAAATGTGGAGCGAGCTAAAACGAGTCAGAATGCCCATATTGCCACCCCTAAGGACTGTTATGACCAAAAGTATTCTCTATGAGGAGTAGAGTCAAAGTGTTCTTATATATGCACATTTCTCTATTAACTTAGACACATACTTTGAGAGCAAACTTGTAATGAAAACATTGAGCTCTAAAGCAAACAATATATATTTGGTCAAAATGATTTACCATAACATTGTTATGTTTATGAACTTAGAGTTCGAACATTGACATTATTAGTGGAAACAAAATGAATTATTTTTAGTCATTTCTACCTTTTAGTCCTTGATTGGAGGTTTGTTCCAATACATCTAATTTCATATCACTTAAGAATTAAGATCAAAAATAGTTTATATTATCAAAATAGATTTGCTTGAGTGGGATGTTTCACTTGATTTATAATTCAAGTTAAGATAGGCTTTAGTTTTAGCTTAACCATTAACTTAGATGTCTATATGGGTTAAGAGCGGATTGCCCCACAAACTAATGGGCTCACTTGTTTATTCTTTTATGTTACATTTTTTTATCCTTAATTCTTATGTTTTAAATGAAAGGAAGAACTCTTATGAAATTTTATTTATTTTTATACATCTTTCTTTATTTTAGTTACACAAGTTATAAATGTGTGACACATTAATATAATCATTTTAATTAATATTTATTTTAATTACACAAGTTATAAATGTGACATATTAATATAATTATTTTAGTTAATATTTATATCAAAATGTATAATGTTTTAATTAATTATTTCAATTAATGTGAATTTTGTTAATAAATATTAATCTTTAAAACTTTTGAAAGTGATATATCCTATTTTTTTAGATAGATAACAATCTTTTTCAACTTTTTTTTAAGTCTATAAGTCTAATATAAAATCATGTGAAACTAAATCCTCAAATTTTTTTTACTTAGTTCATAAAATTAAGCTAAACTGTCAATTTTGATATTCTAATTCATATAGAATTTTGTCCATGAATTGACATGCCTTCTTAAGATAAAACCTCAAGAACAACATAATCATTAATTATAACGTTATTATCTTAATTGATTTTATATAGGAATAAGTAATCATGATTTCCTTTCTAAAGCAAACAATATATTTGATCAAATGATTGACCATAACATTGTTATGTTCATAAACTTAGAGTTTGAACATTGACATTATTAGTGGAAACAAAAATGAATGATTTTTGGTCATTTCCACCTTTTAGTCTTCGATTGGAGGTTTGTTCCAATACATCAAATTTCATATCACTTAAGAATTAAGATCAAAAGTAGTTTATTCTTTCAAAATGGATATGACTGAGTGGGACTCTTCACTTGACCTATGATTCAAGTCAAGTTAGGCTTTAGTTTTAGCTTAACCATTTGACTCGATACCTATATGGGTTAAGGCTGGATTGCCCACAAACTAACCCTAGTTTTAGCTTAACCCTTTAACTTAATGTCTGTATTGAACTGTCCCACAAGCGAATAGACTATCTCGTTTATTCTTTTATTCTTAATTATTATGTTTTAAACAAATAAAAGAAATTTTTTCAATTTTAGAATGATGTGATTTTTTTTTATTTTTATACATCTTTACTTATTTTAGTTACGCAAAATATAAATGTGCGACATTAATATAATTATTTCAGTTAATATTTAGTCATTTTCACATTTTAATCATTGATTGGAAGTTTGTTCCAATACATCGAATTTCATATCACTTAAGAATTAAGATGAAAGATAGTTTATATTATCAAAATGGATCTCATTGAGTGGGACGCTGCACTTGACCTATGATTCAAGTCAAGATAGGCTTTAGTTTTAGTTTGATCCTTTAACTTGATACCTATATAGGTTAAGGCTGACCTGCCGCACAAGCTAACCCTAGTTTTACCTTAATCCTTTAACTCAATGCCTGTATTGGACTGTCCCACAAGCTAATAGATTAACTCGTTTATTCATTTATGTTATATTATTTTATTCTTAATTCTTATGTTTTAAACTTATAAAATAAATTTTGTCAATTTTAGAATGATATAAATTTTTGTTTATTTTTATACATCTTTCCTTGTTTAGTTACACAAAATATGAATGTTGGATATATTAATGTAATTATTTCAATTAATATTTATTTTAATTACATAAGTTATAAATATGACATATTAATATAATTATTTTAATTAATATTTAGATTAAAATGCATGATATTTCCATTAATTATTTCAATTAATTAATTTGTTAGATAGGCAACAATTTTTTTCAACTTTTAATAAAATAATACTCATAACGCCATAAGTCTAATATAGAATCAATTAAATGTTTACGATTAATTTGAAGTTGTAGACAAAAATTAAATCCTCGAAATTTTTAACTTAGTCTAACCAAACTGTCAATTTTAATATTCTAATTCATATAGAATTCCGTGCATGCCTTCTTAAGATAAAACCTCAAAAACAACATAATCATTGATTATAACTTTATTATCTTAATTAACTTCATATAGGAATAATAACCATCATTTCCTTCCTTTTTACCACTCCTGATAATAAAAAAGTGTTCTATAAGTTAACTCAATAAACAGCTATAGTTCATAAATTAGTTTAATTGAAAGTTTGCAAAAACAAATTATTCAACAATAACTTAACCTGACAGCAATTCAAGAAGAAGAAACGCGTTACTTCCTACTCGGGGCTAATGCGGATGATGAGTTATTATTTGAAATTAAAATAAACAAATAAAAGAAAAAATAAAGTAATTTGTTAACTTTTATAATAACTATTTTAAAAAATATTAAATTCTTTTACTATTGAAAATATACATTATTTTTAAAACTCTTCTAAAAATTACTCTTATCAAACAATTAAGTTAGTTCTTTAAAAAACAAAAAAAAGAAATAGTTTTCGAGGATGAAAAATGGACCAGATTTCTGAATTACTAATAATTTTTAGTAAAATTTATTTTTTATATCACAGGATTGGATATTAATTGAATTCTAACTATCATCACCTTCCATGCATGAAAAGAAAAAGAGTTTCATAATGAGAAAATGAAATGAAAGAATAAACAGTATGCAAGAAAGAGAAAACAGTATTTTACTAAAAATTGTCAAGTTATTTTTATTAAATTATTTAATATGACAAAAACTAAAAAATTGATAAAAATTATCCCTTGATTTCTATATAATTGTATAAATTTTATGATAAAATTTCGCTATTTTTAGAATCACAAAAATACTTTCCTTCCGCTAAACTCTGGGTTACAAGAAAAGGAAAATGAGGTCAAATTCAGAGATATTTTGAAAAAAAATAAAATCAGTGATGTCAGAAAAAAATATTATTTCACATTCCACCTTAACTCAGTCAATCACTTTATTAAATTGAGATATACGTTTAAACCAATGTGATCATCGAGAAATAACATTATCAGAAATAATTTTGTGAACTTTCACATTAAAATTAAAACTTCAGTTCAATGCGTTAAGATATGTTTAGTAAAGAGAAAGAAAAAAAAAACTGATGTAAAGAGGGAAAAAATGAAAATAAATAAGTGAAAAATGGAATTGGATGATTAATTATTTGACAGATTAAAAATAAATGAATAAATAAAATGGATTGTATTATAGTCATTATACCTCATTTTTTCACTATCTTGTATATATCTTTTAAGAAATCAATAAATGCAATAATTTTTAATTCTAATAAAACAGTCATATAATTTTATATTTTATGTATTTTTCAGATAATTTAATAAATACATGTGTAAATCATTTAAACAACATTACAAGAACTAAAGATGAAATAAGCAAAACAATAAATAAGGTTAAAAGTTTTGCCGAAAATATAATGGTGAAAGCAAAAACCTTGGTTGTTTCCTTGGTGAGACGGGTCCTTAGCCTCAAAGTTTACGAGTTTATTTATTTATTTAATTTTTGGTTGTACCCAAATAAATCATATTAAATTAATTTTTGAAGTCCACTACAGAACCTGCACAATATTTTATAAGCAGACCTTAGTCTCTTTCTCTACCGTTCCTTGCTTCCGCATTCGACGCTTTAGTGTCACTTACTCACTCTACTCGCTCTCCGCAACCCTGGTGGCGCGTGCGTCTCAACCGCCGCATTTTCTTCGGGCCTTCTTCAGACGATCACTGGTGATTTTTTTTTTCTCTCTCTCCGGCTGGTTTTCACTTTCCTTACTTTCTTGTAATTTCGTCGCTGTGTCAGTTCGTGCCGATTTATCTCCTGTTATGTGGTTTTTTCTACCTGCATTGGTTCTTGCTTCTTGGATGATTCTGTTGGGAAAGATTTTTTGCGTGCTTCTCTTCCTTTTAAAGATGATGAATTTGTTAAAACTAAAAGAAGGAAGAAAGAAATAATGACATGGGTTTCGTCTCACTTGCCGTTGTGTTAGTTTAAAAAAAAAAAGTACTCTATGGTTTTGTTTCTGATTCTTTACACGTTTAACCGCATTTCTACTTATGGTTGAATGGAATGTAGAGTAGAAAGAAAACGAGAGTCACGGTAATAGCTGGGTCTTCCCAAAGGATTAGCTATTTCAAGTTTTAGATTTTTGGGGGGTTTCAAACAGGTTTAGTGTTTTATGGTGAATCTTCCTTGAAAGGTCTGAATTTTCACAATACATTTTGGGCTTCTTTTTTTTTTTTTTTTTTTTTTTTTTTTTTT
>Ga0123340_1004344_pt1 | contig 13428 bp, 7 predicted proteins | sample SirMexnodulemix_FD_89961 | JGI IMG/M metagenome (GOLD analysis project Ga0123340, IMG submission 89961) | Root nodule microbial communities of legume samples collected from Mexico - Siratro Mexico nodule mix | ecosystem: Host-associated > Plants > Roots > Nodule | place: Mexico: Nepantla... | reverse complement strand
ATAAAAACCTAAACTAATCAAGTGTATATATTTTTTCTATTTATTATTTTCTTCTTCATTTTTTTATTTTGATTATTCAATTAATTGTAGACACATTTTTTATTTTCTTAATTTTAATTTATTTACCCTGACGAAATTGGGTGTTGACACTTGGAACATGTTTATTTCTTTTTTTATTAGGTTTAATAATTGACTATTGTATTATGATAATGGAAAAGTACACTAATTCCTTTTATTTTGCTTAAAAAATGAGCAGGAAGCATTGAATTCAGACGAATAAGATTGAAGATTGAAGCCTGTAAAGAGATAGATAAAAGAGCAATTAACGTAGAGTAGCTGAGCCCAGCCCAGAAGAATTGAGCCCATTCACGCAAAACTCGAGGGCAATAACATCAAGTCGAGCTTGGTGTCATTGTAGTTGAGCTAGTACCAGTTGGGCTATGAACCTCTGTAGGAAAGTTGAGCTCGACGCCTCTAAAGTTGGGTCGGGCGCAAGTGTAACATCCCTTTTCTAATATATAATATATACAAATTTTTATTTAAATATTATACCATTTCTCATAATTTTATTAGAAAATAAACATCACGAATCCAATAGACGAAGTGATTCGCAGCGAAAATTTAAAAGAGAAAGAATCTTCATCTACTAGAAGTATAATCTTCTAGTAAAACCTTGACTGCAAGAAATAAATAAATATAGCCCAATGCCAAGATATTAAGAATACAATGTAGGCCCAAAAATCTATCAAGCGATGCTTAATGAATCAAGCAAGGTATTTAGTGACAAAAAAAAAGTTAAGGAATATAATATTTAACAGAAGTTGAATAAATAAGTAACTCATAGCAATAGACAAAAGAACTAATTAACTATTAAACCCATATATATGATATTGAACTAGATACTATCACCTAGAATGAAGAAATACAACTTCAGATATTAGTTCGACTGAATAACCAATAAAATAGTTGGTAAAATTAGATGATATGCCACCATGGAAATAAAAAGGAAAGAAATAATCTATCCAAAAGCATTAGATGAATTCAAAGATGTAAGACCAATTGAATGATAATAACTAAGGATTGAATCATCTAAAATTGAATAAATGAAAGAATATATAATATTGGAATGAGAGAATCTTTTAGACGAATGGAATAATATACAAATTTTAGAACAATTAATAGGATTCATCTAAACCAGATATATTACATTCATCTTGAGTAATTTACATCTTATTTTAGATTCCTTATATCGTTTAAGTATATTAGAGCTACAAGACTAAATCAAGTAAACTTTTGATACAAGAAATATTAAAACTTTTAGATAAGTTTTCCTTTTGTCTCCTCTTGAACCTTCTCTCTATGGATGGAGAGATGTTACTACTTTGCTTCCTGCATGACTTGGGAAGGCACATTTTGGAACCTTAAACTGGAACTCCCACTAGCCTCTGTGATGCAAATCAGTGTTTTCCAGAAGAGATCCTCAGAGTCTCATTTTGGCATCCCTCCATTTATTAAGTACTTCTGGAGGTTAAATTAATTATCATACATTGATGGATAATCCATCTAAACCCCATAAGCTTAAATTGAATGATCGACCATTGAAGGTATCTTATTGCTCCTTCTATGTATTCATCGTGGTCCATGTATCCAACAAAGAAAAATAGGGAAAAGTGAGATATTCATACCAGAAATATAACAATATTGCATCAATATGAAAGTACAATTCAAGAAAATATTTGTCATTTAAGTGACTTAATCCAAAATGTTTAAAATATTATTAATTCGCATCATTTGTATCATGTTGGAGATCAAATCTGAAAAGCAATATTCATCTAACACTTGAAATTTAATTTGTATTTGATTTATGTTAATCATATAAAAACATTCATTTCATGTTTATAAACCTTCATATATGATCATGTAGAAAAAACATTAAGAATAACAATGAAAGTGACAATCGGAGTGTGACTAGTCAAGATAGATGAGCATACATCTATAACAAAATAAAATCAACATTTCACCTTATCTAAATCTCTAAGGAATTTAATCTTCCATGAACGAATATGTTAAAAATGGTACACATGATTATGGCCTTTTCAAACACAAGAGAAATCATCACAAAACCAATAAGATTATTATTAAAGAAGATCAATAATTCAACTTATTAATAAATTTGAGTTTCCAAGATGATTATAAAATAAGTTTTCTAAATCTCTCGTCAAAGAAATATTCAGAAAATATCATGTAGAGAAAACCTTTTAATATGTTGTGAGGCTTAGAGGTACCCCACAGAAAACCAAAAACACTTATATATGCGTATCTCATTTCCCTTACTTTGAAAGTTTGGAGTAGAATCTTCCTTCCAATCTTTTCTTCACAAGTTTTTCTCTTAATTTTTTCCATCATTCTTATACTATATTCTTTTTAGTGTGTCTTTAGGTGTCCACCGTCACTCTTAAGAGGTGAGATAATTCATTATTGCTTCTTTGGTTACAAGTAACTGTATAGTTATAACTCAATTGGTCTTTTACTGACCTCTAAGTGTCAAAATGATAAGTATTCAGATGTGAAATATCCCTAGTCAAAAGTAGAAAATGAGATCCACATATTTGTGATTATCTCTAACAATGTTTTTACAGAGATATTTATCTTAGGTTTATTTATTTTCTTTGGAAGTAATCTCATCCTCGAGACTTGTTCCCTTATCATCAATTTCCCATAACACTATGAAAATAGAGAAAATCTATTATCTAATTGTCTAGTCAATGATTGCTTTATTTTTCAATGCCTTGTTTCACTCTCTTTTTATCGTCTGAAGTTTATAAAGATTGTTTCTTTGGCTTAAAGACTTTCTGTCTAAGTATAGATCGTTTAATAAATATATTCTTCTTCTTTTAGCATTCCATCCCCTCGTCGCCTAATAACTTATTTCATTTGTTAAGTGGAAGTTTCTGGTTACTCAATCCTTAAATTCCTCTAGCAATGTATAAGAGAATATAGATGATGATTAAATCTTCATCTAATCTCTAAATATCTTATCCCTTAGGAAGAGACATGACTCTTTAGATCTTTAGATGTTGTTTAGACAATGAGTTTTGAATATAGATTTTTTCATAAAATTTTGGGACATTATAACCGCTGTCAAAATTTGTGTATATATAAGACTCTCTGCATTAAGATTAGACACTCCACTCCATCTGGGAGTCTGACTCTATTTTGGAGTTAAAAAGTGTAGCCTTGAGTGACGACTAGGGTTTAGAGGATTCACTTTTCTCCTCTTTGTATATCTATCTTCCTTCACTATTCTTTCTTTTCATCTTATTGAGATTAAATATAACCGATTAAACTCTCATGTAATTGATATTGGAGTTCATATATATATATATATATATGTTTCATATATAAGTATTTTCATTCAATTGTTAATATTTTGATGATGTGCTTAATTCCTACTCGTTGAGTTATGACTTGATAATTGATTATTAGGGTATTAGGAAATATCAAATAAAAGCTTGTATTTAAGAATAAAGCATGGTTTGTTTCTTAAAAATCTTGTGGCAAAAACAAGTATTTTTTAAATAATTGATCAAATAATTAATAAGTAATTGAAAAAACTTAGACTCTAATAATGCACATCTCTATCTCTTTAAAATATCATCAACACTTTTACCACCTTGGATGAGGCAATTTGAATCATTGAGTATTTTTTATATTTCACTTTAATCCATGAGTCAAGGTGGTTAAAATCGAATTTTAATTATAAGATCATGAGATCGTACATACTATCTGCGATTCAAATGTACATATTGTTGAATAAAATTGTAAAATATGTCGAATAAAATTGTTTGAATATTTTTTTCCATATTATTCCCTATACCAACTATTCAACTTCTCACCTCCATGGGTGAATTCAAACCTAATTTTAATTAAAGATTAGTGCAATTAAAACTTTATACCAACTATTCAACTTCTCACCTCCTTGGTGAATTCAAACCTAATTTTAATTAAAGATTAGTGCAATTAAAACTTTATCTTATTTTGTGTGTTGTGAGTCCTCCCATTATCTAACTAAATTTAATAAACAAATTAAATTTCAATTAGAATTAAAATAAGACCAATTAAAACACGTGCATGTCTTATTTCTTTTATTTTTTTGAGATATTCCTAAAATATTTTATTTTATTTTATTTTTTTTATAAAAGATGTTATATATATACCATTTACCATTGATATTGTGAATTATTCACGATTCTACTTCTAATATCGATTTTAGACGAGGGTTTAGAATGTGATAGCCTTATTGTCATATGGAAGTGGTTGCAAGAATTTGAATGTAAAGGGCTGTTTGTTTTATGTTTAGCAAAAACTTCCTGCAACCCATCCCAACACAGACAGGAAAATACGAAAACATTTTCATCTTTAGCTTCCAAAAAATATTTTCTAGAAAATATTTTCCAAAACATAATTTTATATTCCAAAAAATACTTTTCAAAAATACATTTCAAAAAGTATTTTTCGAAATGCAAATTTTATATTTCCAAAAATACTTTCAAAAATATTTCCAAAAAGTATTTTTCAGAATATAAAATTTACATCACAGAAAAGACTTTTCAAAATGTATTTCCAGATAATATTATCCGGAATAGGGTGTTTCTGAAATTTTTGGGAAAATGATAGGGTGCAAGTCAGAAGCGATGGGGTGCAGGAAGTTTTTGCCTTTATGCTTTCAGTCCAAAATTGCATGTTAAACCAAAAATAGACATGGTGGTATTGTGGATTTTCAGAGGATCAGAGAGAAAAATAAACATTACAGAGATAAAATAAAACAGTGTGGAGAGGCCTATTCAGAGGATAATTCTAAATTTGATGTTAGTATCTTGACCGAGGAGCCTAAAATCCCATCATTAGTAAGTTGGACCAAAATCAATTAACCGGGATAATAGAAAACCCAGTTTGTGATTGAGAAAGCAAACAAAACTTGAATGCCTTTTTGCTTCCTGCTCTTCCATAAATGATGAGAAATGTCAAAAGTGATACGAAACCTTAGAGATTACACAATTCAAGGTTAAAATGAAAGATATTGTATTTTAGATTTTATTGTTTAGAATTAATTTTTTACAATGTTCGTCAACAAAATACATTTTGCAATATAGAAAATTGAAGGAAGATCATGATTTGCTTTTGTAAAATTTAATTTGTGATCAATAGTGATGATTACATTCGAATTAACTTTACCTAGTTAACCTTGATGAAACCTATTTTTCATGTGAATAAACAAATTTCTTTTGCATGCTTATCCAAGAAGTAGGGTATAGACAAATAGCAACAAAGTATGCTATCTATAAACTATTATAATGAATCAATACAATAGAAACAGATTTCCAGGTTCTACAATATAAACTTGGATAAAAGCAACAAAATTCAAAATTAGTCAATCTAAAAGTGAAAAATTAATTTCAAATTATTGAGTGTAGTAAAAAATAATTTGAAATTGCAAAATCTAAAACATCAAATTTTTAATTTCTAAATTATTTAATCCAAAATCTTTTTACATTGCTGAGTTCAGAATCTTCACCACAAAATTACATGAAAAATATTTTTGACATTTGTCACTGTTCATGGAGATTCTGGAAGAAAGCATGTGGGTGCACGAACCAAAAGCCCTACTAGATACCCTTCCAATATGAATAACTCAAAGTTCATAGCAGTTCATTGAGTGTGACCACTCAAATTTTTAAAAATATATCACTATTCTTTTAAATTAAGATGAACCAAAGAATTCAATACTTATTTTCTAAATATTATTTTTCTAATAAAACTTTATCCTATCCCAAACCAAAACCCATAACTATTGAAAGTCAAACCATATTCCAGCCCATACATTTGTGTCTATGTCAAGCAAGCACTTTATCCAATGAAATGTTGCCACTCACCAGAAATTTGGCCTTAAGGAGAGGTAGATTGTCCTTATGAATTCTCCTCTGTTCACCAGAGTGTAGCAAGAAGTGTAATCTTCAAAAATGGTCTGCAAGGCCTGATTATGTTCTCAAGTTTGTGTCTGAATTTCCCAAATGAGAGATAAAGTGGTCAACCAGAAGCAATCTCATGTGTGGTTGGACTCAGTTTCACAATCTCCTTCAGCAATTGACTTACTGACTTCTTTACTACATCAGGCACTACCAGCTGGGGGTGCACTGAGTCTAAACCATATGAAGTAATAACCTTCATAACTGACAATAGTTCCAAATTATTGGTGTTAACATTCCATACACTTTTATTCCCAAACTTGCATGTTTGTTGCAGGGTGCATCTACAGCAAACCTGATGGCAAAAGAAAAACTATATAACATATCTAAACAGATACATATAATACAGGGTAAAAATTCAGGTGTATAAACATTTGTGACCTTACAAAACTAGCTAATAATCTTTCCATAAGTTATAAAGTGTTTTCAGCTTATTTCAACAAGTTCTCTAACATACTTTTGAACAAAACTTATAATCAACATGATAAAAATTTAACCTTAATCTTATTTTGTTTTCACTTATAAAACAACTTATACATATACACTTACATACTTTTTCAGTAAGAGTTCAATCAAGCAACTTACTGAAACAAACATGCAGTTTCTTAACTATTTTTAATGTTATACTTTCATCAAAATTGAAGTTCCTTTGGTGACCGATACTAACCGATAAAGCAGACCTTTACTATGATTGTCAAAGTGAAACTTCAATGTTGATTCAAAAACAATGCCAAGAACACCTACATATAAGTTTTGTCCACAGATAAATTAGAAACCCTTTCATGCATGCTATGCTTTACCGTGTTTTCTGGGACTTCAAAAAACTTCCGCAGCCTTTTAGCAGGAAACACAACACTCTTATTGGTGTCAGGGCAACCAAATGCAGCCACTTGCTTCAAGGCACTTCCTGATAACCATCTGTCAATCCAATTCCATGTTAAATAAAGTAATTTGAGGAGAACTATGAAAGATAAACACCAAGGAAAAATCATAACATCAAAATTTGCCTTTCTGCCTATCCAATTTGAAAACGAATGTAGGTATCTCACTATACAAAGGGAAATCTAAATCTGAGTCGCTTGCAACCTTGCAAAAACAATGCAAAACATCTCAAATTCGAAATTTGATAATTTCCTCAGCAATGGAAGTCAGCTAAATGGACACTAACAAATTCTAAGGACTTTCTTCCATAAGCCATTGAATCATCCTATAAATACAAACTCGAACTTAAAGACTCTATTTTTATTTTTCAATTTAAGAACTAATAAATCTACAACACCACAAAAATTCAGGAACTAAAACTACTAGCACCAAAACTAACACATCAAATCACAAATGTTGGAGTTCACACATATTATATGATCAAAATAACGCCAAGATAATCCTCCCTCTACGCATTAGAACCAAACCCAGATCATATCAATAAGAAAAGCAATTAAAGGACAAAACCAGAGCTTCAAATAACACTATATGTTCATTTATCATCAGAGTGGAACATTATGCGACAGCAATACTTAATTATGATTAAAGTAATGGTTTCGTTTGATCGTACTTGGAAATTTCCTGGTTATCTCTGGCGAATCTCTGGGCGGCAAACTTGATATACCCTACAGCGAAGAAATTGGTAAACCAATCAAGATCAAAATGTTTCTTCCGCTGTGAGAAATTGGCGTCTTTGAAATACCCCTTCTCGAACAAGTACTGCGCAAACATCTTCATGTCGGAAGAAAGCTCCTTGACTACCACTGGTTCCTTTGGTTTCGCGGGAGGTTGTTTATTGGTAAACGCAGCGACCAAGCTCATCCTTTTTGGAATCCCTTTTGTGTTCTCTTTGAGGGTCTTAAGCTCTTGCTCCAACTGCTTCAAATTGTTCTTCAGTTCGGTAGTTTCTGATTCAGTTTGCTCTTCGTTGGTGTCAGAGGTGGTGGTTTTCTGGGAATGGCCCACGGCTTCTGTGAAGAGGACATGAAGGGGCTTTATGTTGGGCCGAGCTTGGGCTTGGGCTTGGGATGTAATGAGTTTGCCAGGGGTTTTGAGGAAGAGGAAAGGGTTCCAGCGAGAGAAGAGGGCAGTGGAGATAGACATGGTGCGTGTGGAGTAGGAAAGCCGAAATGGGAAAGGAAAGGTTCTGTCAACAAAATTTTGAGTACCCTTTAAGACCCAGAAGGGGTTTTAACGTTGTTGGGTCGAATCTGGCCCAAAGTTGTACTCTTTAAGAAGTTTGAAGAGGACCCTTATGAGTTGGAACCCATGAGGAAGGAGAGAGATAAGAGAGGGAAGAAGAAGAACCCTAGCAGTGAATATCTTCGCAGGTCTGAGAATGTATGGGAAATTTTAAACTCCGCAAACATTGGAACAACAACGAAGTCCTCAAAGCCCTTTGCAACGAAGCAGGTTGGACCGTTGAACCGGTCAGTTTTTCTCTTTCTGTTTTCACTACCAATTTACCTATTTCCTTTTATCATCATAATTTAGCTGCTTTGGTTTAAGTAATTTTGTGTTAGAACACATTTTTTTTGTTTGTTTTTTACCCTAGCTTAAGCCTTCTCCCAGAAATGAGAAAGTGTTTATCTTGTTCCCCTGTTTCATGGTGTTAATTAAATGTATAGTTTGAGGTAGATGAACGCCTTGTCTTGAATTTCTCTCGAGAGTTTGACAATTATTTAAATGATATCTATTTATAAAAATAAAGTTTAATGTGACTTGTTCGGCAAAATTAAATATTACTTCGGACTTTTTTAAATTTTTTTAATTTCATTATTGGAGAAATATTAAATAATTTTGTTTTCTACTGCAATAAATTTTTTTATATACGGAATGAAACTGATCCCACTTATCGAGCTCTAACTACTAACAAGTCTAGCACTTAGCAGTTGGCCAATCATTCAAAAATATCCTAACTGAAGTATCATTTTCTTTTTTATTTGTTATCTCTTGTGAGATTGACTTATTGATGGGTCTGATTTGCTGTTTTATTCTGACTGAATTTCTTAAGTTATGTCAAATGTCCTTAGGTTAATCTGTTTAAATTTACTGAATGCTTTAGAAGAGGCATACGACGGTCCCTTAAGATTTGGTATGTGAGGGTTAATGTCATTGAGGCACAAGACTTAGGCCTGCTGATACGGAGAAAAGGAAGTATAGCTTCCAAATGATGTTGACATTAATTATTTACGAGGAAATTGTTTGGGTCAAGGTCACCATTAAATTATGGTCACATTAATTATTTTTTTTTGACAAAAATTAGGTATGAGAGGTATAATCATTGATCTAATATATTCTTAATAGGAGTGTCATATAACTAAAACTTGGTAAGATCAATTTTCAATGGAATAATTATCTTGAGGTAAGTCATGTGAGTCAAGTCATAACTAAAGAATTCGATTCCTAATGAAACAATTGTCTGAAATTTAGTTTTAAATCAAATTTGACCATACTCTGAGAAATTTCTTCGAAATTGTGTTGATTTTTTTTCTCTCTCGGTCAAGATTAAGTATTCACAAACCTTTGTTTGTAGAGAAATTAATGGGTAGTAAATAATGCACTGACATTGTGGTGTTATAGGTTTCTTAAATTTTAGAAGTACCCGAGTATGTATTATGATGAACAATCTAAGGCCTATGTTATTTTCCTAACGATACATGTGGAAAGGTATTTACGTAAGTACATGCTATCGAAAACTTACAACAATCTCTTGATTAATTTATAAATGAAATTTCCTATTTTGATCGGTGGTTAAATCCAAAAATGTGTTGAAGAATATGAAATAATGTCAGGTGTTTTTTTGTTAAATTTAGTTGATAATTCACTCCAGATGCATTAACTTTGTGTTTTGTTTTTGTAGAGGACCATTCAAGTTGACCAAATGATTCGTTGTAATAACATTCTGGCACAATCAAGACTTTGCTAGGAAGAAAGTTTTGTTGTTGTTCATTACAGGGATTATAAGTTCTGCAATAACATTTCTTCTTCTAGGATGATACATATCACGCAAAGGTCCTCTTTTAATGCAGTGTTCAATCCTCTTGGGAGCTGTTCTAGCCTTTGAGGTTTGAATCACTATTGACTAGCCCAAATATTAATTAATGGATGAGTAACCCAACTGAATATTTCAATGTTAACTATTAAACTTGACCTTCAAGTTGTTGTTCATAATATTGGATAAATATCGAGTTGGTTTTAATAATCTTAACAAATTATTATTATTATTATTCTACCGATGAAGTTAGTGGGTTCACATTTCTTGTGAAATAGGATTAACCTTTAAATAAAAGGTTAATAGGCACATACCGCTTGACCCTTCTATAGATAAAAGGATTATACTTCGCAACTCTCTTTTTACTAGGCACACCCTTAGGCCCAAGAGAGGACATAAGTCCCCAACCTTGAGCCGAATAGGCGAAAAAGCTTTATTAAGTCCATAACGTTTATTGTAATGATTATTAAAGTTGTTTTAAACGTAACAATTCAACGACTATTTTAGGAATGCACAATTAGGTGGCCCGTTTAGGAACGTTCCATTCGGCAAACTGTTTAGGGATGCACGACCCGTTTAGGTACGCGGCATTCGATGGCACGCATTCCGTTGTCCAACAATATTCATTCAAATATAACAAAGAAATTTCATTTTTTATTTATCTTGTAATAAATCTATGTGACCATTCAAATAACTACTTTTGTTTTTATTACATATAACTATTTATATTTTTATATTTTTCTTGTTAATGTAATTTCTAAAGAGATATTTATATAAATTAACTGAAAAAATATTTCAAATCCTTCAAATTTATGTTAAAATGTTATAATATAAAATGGATATACATTATTTAAAGTTGTTGGTGTAAATATTTCTTTTAATAATAAAGTATTAAAAGAATTATATATATTTTATTTAAAATGTTTTTAAATTTAAGCTAAAAAAATCTTCTTAACAAATAAGCACATTCATTCAATTGAGTATTTTTCTGACATTTTTAAGTTATTATTTTTTTTACAATTACCTTAAATTTTTTTCTAAAAGAAAAATCAATTTTCACTAATTAGGTAATCATATATAACAATAAGAATAACACTACAAGAAAAAAGTTATTTAGAGACTAATTTTTAGCTACTAAATAAAATTGTTCCTAATTTTAACCAAAATAATCATCAAATTAGGTTTTGGTTGTTAAATAACTACAAAATAAAAGTAATAATTAGATTTAATAACGAATTAGTCAAGATAATTGGTATCTGTTAAAACGTTTCAGCAAGTGTATTGAGTCTTCAAGTAATATAGAAAATAAGTAGAGTATCGTCTCTATAGGGAACGAAATTTATAATTGAAAATTAATTATGTATCAATGTATTATGATTAAAAACAAGTAATACGAATGATTTGGATTTGAGTGAATTAATGACGTAAAACAAAACAATTAGTAATAGATGTGGGAAATCAATATTAATAGAGATCTTTAGATTGAATTGTAATACTTTCCTTCTCATATATTCTTAATCAAATATTAATATCATCTATTCCTATTACCAATATGTGCAAATAAAAGTCATTCAACCTGATTCCTCTAGATTTGAAATTCATAAATTAAAATATCTAGCCTTGTCTCCAGTTACTAGAATATATTAATTAACATTAAGAATAGTTGCTATAAACAGTCATTACACTATAATTCATCACTGAACTTATACATGCAATGTGTTAAACGTTTGGTTCCAAATTCAAAAAGTGCTTTCTAGTCACAATAACAATTCTAAAATAGATCAAATTATGAATAAAACATAAAATAAAGGTAATTGAATTTAATGATATCAAACAACGTTAAGACTGCATTCAAAGTTGAGAAATTACATCCAATCGCTATAATAAGAGAGTTTAGCTACACATGGTAGTCATGAAAGACAAGAGAAAAGAAAAAGAAAGGATTTTGATCAAAGGCGACGCTCCAAGAATCTTCCTCTTTGAGAAGTGATGCCTCCCTTAGTTTAACCTAGCTTTAGACTTTTATATCTTTCGCTCCTTGCATTAGGTCAAATTGAGATCGCTATTTCATAATTCACGCTCCTACAGCGTTGACGCCTTCAAATTAGGGCTTCCTTATGAAAAATCTTCAAGTGAGTCTTAGGCCAAGCTGTATCCTCTGCTTAAGCGAAAAGTCATTTATGCCCTTTCTCTACTCCTTCCCTATGATTCAATATTTCTGTTTTCTCTCTCTTTAGATTTAACCTAATTCTCAACAAAAGCTCCAACCCATTAAGAAATAAATTGTCTTTGAATAAAGCTCAAATTAATAAAGGGTTCACTTTGAAAAAAAATAAAGTAAAATAGTTTGCTTAGGTCCGATCCATTAAAACTGTTAAAAAAAGGAAAATAAAATTGATATTTTGCATCCCTTCTTATTAAAGTGCTGCCACGTCACATTTTCTTTTTTCTACTGAATAATCTGATTGTCTTTTCAGGCATTCATTTTTAGTGCACGAAAATTAATTTTAAATTAAAAAAAGTTAATCAATGAAAATTTGATTGGTTGGGGAAATATGATAATAATTGGTGATTATTCTGCTTAATTGCAAATAATGATATTAATTAGATATTATTCTGTTTAATTGCAAATGATGATAATAATGGGGGTTATTCCACTTAATTGGAAATAACTCTGATTGATTCTGATTTATTCTTCAACATCAAACTAAAGGGGGATGGGGGGCAGATTCATTGAATTGATCTAGCATAGCAATTGAGGGGTATGAGGAAATTTTATAAAATAAAAAGAAGACCAAAATAAAGGGGGAAGAGGATTTACTCTGGACAGTATTTTACACCCATCTTTACAAATATCAGGGATTTACACACATTTTACACACGTTTTTGGAGAAAACTGTAGGATTAGACACGAAAAAATAACTGAAGATCTAGATGCTTGAATTAGAAGAAAGAGGTGAATTTTGTTAAAGCTGGTATTCAACTGGTATGTCTTGATCGCTCAGCCTCATGTGATTGTTGTGTTTGTTCTTATTTTGTTTGCCTTGGTTTTGATTGTTTTGACCTATTGAAATTTCAATATCATGATTATTAGTATTTTGTATCGCTAGTAAATAATTTTTCATTATAAATTTGTTTTTTTTATATACTGGAGATGCTGCTCTAAGCACGTCTTATATTTTGTTTCTATTATAATGGAGATGCTGCTCTAAGCACATCTCATACTTGTTTTTGTTATACCAGAGATGCTGCTCTAAGCACGTCCCGTTGTTTAATTCTTCTTAGAGGCTGTTGTTTCACACAGTCTCAGAGGACCCAAAAAATGAAAACCTAAATCTCAGTAAATCATGGAAGCAAGAACATCATCAGAGCACTCAAAAGAAACCCTAAATCATCTTTTTATTATTATCACCATTGTTTTTTTTT
>Ga0123340_1004342_pt1 | contig 13437 bp, 11 predicted proteins | sample SirMexnodulemix_FD_89961 | JGI IMG/M metagenome (GOLD analysis project Ga0123340, IMG submission 89961) | Root nodule microbial communities of legume samples collected from Mexico - Siratro Mexico nodule mix | ecosystem: Host-associated > Plants > Roots > Nodule | place: Mexico: Nepantla... | reverse complement strand
ATTCAATAAAAAATGAAAAAAAACATAAATTAATTTTTAAAATTTTCTTCATATTAATTTTTCAAAAATCTGATTTTAATGTTATGTATACGATAAGTTTAAATTTAGAAAATTTATTATTTTTGTTTGAAATATAAAGAGGAGGGTGTAATGCAATAAAAGCAAGTAGTTTCTAGTTTCTACCTACCAAAAGAAAAGAAAGGCAAAAGAAAAGAAAGGCAAGTTGTCTCCAAAACCGTGAAATGAAAATTATGATAGAACTTTTAGGTAAAAAAATTATATAAATGACACATTGAAAAATTTATATAAGTCTTCTCATATTTAATATAAAACATATATATTTATCCATCAAATATTCATAAAGAAATTATATAAGAGTAGATAAATTTCTCAATAACTAATTTGCATGAAAAATTTAATCGAAGGCACATCAAGCATACTCGTATCTGAAAGATGAATTTAGATATTTGTTAGAAAAATTTTAATTAAAATAATTTATTGAAAAATAAAATAAAATAGTAGCCCTTGAACAATTATCTCGGTACCGACATTAGCGGAACATTTCCCTAAATTGACCCGCCACCAAATTCTATGGAACTTTCCTAAATAAGGGGACCCACCCTTTGTTTTTGTCTTTCGTTTTTGCATGCCGACGACAAAGCAAAACCGCGGTTTTGCAACATCATCAGGTTCCTTAAACCTCTGCATGTGTTCCCTTCAACCTCAGATCTAGTTTCTACTCTCACTAGGCTACAATTTCACATGCCTTCACACTGTAACATTATGCCTATGATTTAGCCTACAAAACTGTGAATACCAGATAAAAAATGATTCTTTTTTGGATTAGCATATTCAGTCAAATGAGAACTAACATTCTATATTTAATAGAAATTTGAGTTTTAAACTTTAGAAATACCCATCCTTTTAATTTTAGAAATATAATAAATTTTTAAAGATAAAAAAAGTTTTTTTTTTTGTTTAAAATTTGAGTACTAAATTCATTATTAAATATATAAAGATGATGTAGTTGACTGGAAATGTAAAAAGATTAAAAACATGATTTTTTTTTCAATGAATAAATTCCCAGCCCAAATAATTCCTACATGCCATCCACTTGCTACTAGTTGATCAAAACATGTGGGACAAAATGATTGTTAACTTCTTCCTTTTTTACTTCCTTTACAATGTCCAACAAATTTTTAATAGAAATCACAGCCAACCAATGGTAAGAGGTAAAAAGAAAAAGAAAAAGAAAAAGAAAAGGGAAAAAGAGGGTTTGGAGAGGGACAATCTTTGTGGAGTGGTCTGACACTATGTTTAGGGTTCCTTCCTTCCTTCATGAAATGTGAAAAGTTGGAGACATTCCACATTGGCACATTCTTCTTCCTGTCTTTTTCTCAATTTTGGGAACTTCAATTTCCTCTGATCCATTCAACATTTTTCTCAAGAAAAGCTCTTTGTTTATGCATAGCTTTAGGTTAGTGTAACTACCAAGCACGCACTCTCACATTCACACTCATGTTATGTTCTAGTTACTTCTAAGCTTGTCATTAGTCATTTTTCCGAGTCTTGTGGGTAGTGTCTCAGTTTGGCGTAATGGGGTTCTGATTTTACTGGGAAAGTTCGTATATTGATACTGTCTTTCGTTTTTTCTTTTTGTTTTGCTAGGCTAGCCATGGAAGGTGTTCGGACAGAAGAAGTCTTCATCTTGTTCTGTTTTTGTCTGATCACTACAATGAGTTATGGTGCTACAAACCCAAATGATGTCAAAGTTTTGAATGATTTCAGAAAAGGGTTGGAGAATCCTGAGCTTTTGAAGTGGCCGGAGGAGGGAGATGATCCCTGTGGTCCTCCTTTATGGCCTTTTGTGTACTGTTCTGGAGATAGAGTAAATCAGATTCAGGCCAAGAATCTTGGTCTGAGAGGGTCATTGCCTCAAAACTTTAACCAACTCTCAGAACTCTACAATTTGGGTCTCCAACGCAACAACCTTAGTGGGATGTTGCCCAGTTTTAGTGGATTATCCAAATTGGAATTTGCTTTCTTGGATTACAATAAATTTGATGCAATTCCTTCTGATTTCTTTAATGGACTTAGCAGCCTTAGAGTCTTGTCTTTGGAAGAAAATCCACTGAATATGAGTAGTGGTTGGTTGTTTCCCCTGGATTTAGAAAAATCAGTACAGTTAACCAACCTTTCTCTGGTGCAATGCAACTTGGTTGGACCATTACCGAATTTTCTGGGCACATTGCCATCTCTAACAAATCTGAGGCTTTCAGGTAACAAGCTGTCTGGTGCCATACCAGCAACTTTTGCACAATCTTCAATCCAGGTTTTGTGGTTGAATAATCAAGATGGTGGTGGGTTGAGTGGTCCTATTGATGTTATCGCTTCGATGCCTTTCCTTAGACAGGTTTGGCTACATGGAAACCAGTTCACTGGCAGAATTCCTCAGAATATTGGAAATCTAACTTCCTTGAAGGAACTCAATCTCAATAGCAATCAACTTGTTGGCTTGATTCCAGAGTCCCTGGCACTTATGGACCTTGATATCCTTGTGTTAAATAACAACATGCTAATGGGTCCAATACCGAAATTTAAGGCTGCAAATTTTTCTTACGGTAACAATTTATTTTGTCAAAATGAGCCTGGGCTTGAATGTGCCCCTCATGTTACTACTTTGCTGGATTTTCTAGATAAGATGAATTACCCTTCATTTCTCGTTTCTGATTGGTCTGGTAATGAACCATGCACACGCAGCACAGGGTCATGGTTTGGATTGAGCTGCAATTCCAACTCAGAGATATCTATTATCAATCTACCTAGACACAAGCTAAATGGTACACTAAGTCCCTCACTTGCTAAGTTAGATTCACTGCGTCAAATTAGGCTTTCAGGAAACAACATAACCGGCACTGTTCCCACCAATTTCACCAAATTAACATCTTTGGAGTTGTTGGATTTAAGTTATAACAATCTTGAGCCTCCTTTTCCAGATTTTCATAATGATTTGAAGATTATTATTACGGGTAATCCTCTTCTGAATCAAACCGGAGGAGGTTCCAGTCCTGTTCCTATTAACAGCCCACCTTCACCACAAAATCCATCACAGCCTCCATCCTCTCATAAGCCACCTGTTTCAGATCAGAGTTCAAGATCAAATCAATCCAAGCCAAATGACTTGAAAAGATTCAAAACAACAGCAATAGTGGCTGGACTTGTATTATTTACAGTTGTAGCACTTTTGGTTGTTTATCTCTTCCTATGTTGTAGGAAGAACAAAAAGGCCTCCTTGGATGCTCCAAGTTCCATTGTGGTTCACCCTCGTAATCCATCAGATCCAGACAACGTTGTTAAAGTTGCAGTTTCGAACGCCACTGGGAGTTTGTCAACAAAGACTGGTACAAGTTCTCTGAGTAACATCAGTGGTGAAACTCAAAACTCTCACATGATTGAGGATGGCAACCTTGTCATCTCTATACAAGTACTACGCAAGGTTACCAATGAGTTTGCTTCAGAAAATGAACTAGGTCGTGGAGGGTTTGGGACTGTTTACAAGGGGGAACTTGAAGATGGGACAAAGATCGCAGTGAAGAGAATGGAGCATGGGGTTATTAGCATTAAGGCAATAGAGGAGTTTCAATCCGAAATAGCTGTTCTTTCCAAGGTACGGCACCGCCATCTGGTATCCTTGTTGGGGTATTCCATTGAAGGCAATGAAAGACTTTTGGTTTATGAATATATGTCTCTTGGAGCTCTAAGCCAGCATCTTTTTCATTGGAAAAACTTGAAGTTGGAGCCTTTGTCTTGGTCAAAGAGACTTGCAATAGCACTAGATGTTGCCAGAGGGATAGAATACCTTCACAGTCTTGCCCGTCAGACTTTTATTCATCGAGATCTTAAGTCTTCTAATATCTTACTGGGTGATGATTTCCGGGCTAAAGTTTCAGATTTTGGTTTGGTGAAGCATGCCCCAGACAGTGAAAAGTCTGTAGTTACCAAGCTTGCTGGGACATTTGGATACCTTGCCCCTGAATATGCAGGTATCGCTTAATTTCACCTCTTCTGACCATGATTTATATGTAGAAATTTAGCATTAACTGCTGATGGAATCATTCTAAACGCGCTTTCTAGAAATTAGCATGTAGTTTCTGTTAGTTTATAGTCAGTTACAATGTTCTTAGAATGAAAACATCTTAGTAGTGTGCAAGAGGTCTCTCTTTCTGTCTGTATTTGAAAAAACGAAAGTTAACAAGAAATGATGTCTAATAATTAATTACATGTCATAATGTTTCAAAATTTGTAAGCAATACGATACTAGTATCGCTCATCTAACAGTTGGTGTGATACCATTGCAATGTGTGATGGCTTATCATCTCAGTGTGTTTGATGTGCCTGCCTAGCTTTTCATACTGAATTTCTATGTGTTTCAGTGATGGGGAAAATCACCACAAAAGTTGATGTGTTCAGCTACGGTGTGGTTCTGATGGAACTTCTGACTGGACTAATGGCACTTGACGAGAGCCGGCCAGAGGAGAGCCGGTACTTGGCTGAATGGTTTTGGCGAATTAAATCAAGCAAGGAGAAGCTTATGTCCGCCATTGATCCAGTTCTGGAAGCATCTGAAGAAACTTTTGATAGCATAACTATTGTAGCTGAACTTGCTGGACATTGCACTGCAAGGGAAGCACATCATAGGCCAGATATGGGTCATGCAGTCAATGTTCTGGCAGCATTGGTGGAAAAATGGCAACCAGTTGATGATGAATTAGACTGCTACTCTGGCATCGACTACACAAGACCACTTCCTCAGATGTTGAAGATTTGGAAGGAAGCAGAAAGCAAAGAGTTCAGCTATGCTTCTAGTCTTGACAACAGCAGAAGCAGTATTGCAGCCAGGCCTACTGGTTTTGCAGACTCTTTTACTTCTGCTGATGCAAGATGATATTGAGGCAAATTTAGTGCAATTCGTGGATCCTGTTGTTGTATCCTTATTCAAATTCACTTGGATTCACCATGTCTGTTTCTGCAGCCAAGAGGCAAAAATTATGTCTCTGGATTTTGTTCTGTTTTTGGACATTAAAATACCATACGAAGATGTAGATAAATTATACATGTTTTCTCTTTATTTTGTCTTGTATACAGGAACATCAATTTCTACTTGATAGTAATGATTCTGCGTGACAAGTCATGTTCATCTATGTTATTATCCCCATCCATGTAATTATGGGAAGTGTTATTGTTGAAATGCTCAGCAGAATATTTTATCCATGAGATTTTCCACCTGCATTGATAAATTAAAAATGGTGACACATTTTTAGGCACTTGAAGTCTTGGTATCTTCTTTAGTGTTTTTCCATCTAATTGAATCTTCCTGACAACTACCGGATTATCAAGCTACTTACCTATGTTGTATCACTCCAAAAGAAGGGTGAAGCCTAATGTTAGATAAAATCTATTATCTATATATATAAAAACAAAAGGCTAGGAATTGGTCAGATTTGTCACTTGAAATTTGTTGTGTTCATACTGAGGGGAGACCGATTTTCGACCGTGAACGATTTTATGGGAGAGAATTAGGGTTCAATTCAGGTATATTCAATTAGAAAGATTTTCACTGTCTAGGTTGATGTTACATTTTTAGTATGTTTTTAGCTTTAACGAGCAACTGCAGAGGTGTTTTAAGTTTGAATACTAAGTTGGATGAGTTTATTTCTTTGGTAGAAGATTAGTATTTTGAGGCATAATAACTTCTATGAAGACGAATTAAAGCTAATTTATTTATGAAAATCATAAGGTTTTTAAATATAAAGTTAAGAAAGAGAAATGTTACAATGTGTGACAATTTCCTATAGTATTGTGGATGTTATATTGTGTATATATGTATTTTCTCTTCCAACGCACCTCTCACTAGTTCTGATGTTTTTTCTCTTCCAATGTTTCATGGACATATAGAACTCATGTGTCCGAATCTTTGTTAATTTTTGTGATCCCCTTCATGTATTTAGTCATTTAACAATATAATACACAACACACTGTACAAAAAAGTGTTTTCTTCACATGAACAATATAACGACAACATTACAGCGCAACTACTTGGTTCTCTCTTTAAAATAGAAATAAAAACAAACTGAAAACTACACATGTTTTTAGCTATATGTCTTATTTCTTAGTACAACATTGACACTAATTTAATTTCTGACCAAAATATAATCAATGTTAAGTACGTTAAATTTCTTTATATGAATAAACTGCATCAAAATTTTTTAGATTCATATTTATTTGAACGAGTTTCTCCATAAGTTTTTTTCTGGAAGAAAAACTAGAAAAAAAAATTGAAATTAGTTTCTTCATAAGTTATGATTAACTTCTGAACTAGTTAAAAATAAAAAATATACGTAATATATATTTATAATTTAATTTTAACTTGCCCGACTTACAGATTCGAATAAGGTTGGTTGAAAAAAATATTACTTTTAGTATAGATCAAAATTAACTCGAATTACTTCACTCACAAGTTAAAAGAGAGATTGAACCAGATTATATATGAGTTGACTCTTAATCTCAAGAGAGGGGATTTTGATTCTGAAGAAGAATGATTCTTCCTGCGTGCGCGATTACGCCAACTCAGCTTCCCCACCCTCCAAAACCATCTTCACCAATTTCACTTCCAAAACAAACACACTCCCACACTTCTTACACTGACCCTGTTGTAGCATGGACATCTTCCATAGCTCAGTATTGCAAAGGTGGTCATTTGGTTAAAGCTGCCTCCGAGTTTGTGCGAATGAGAGAAGCTAACATTGAACCTAATCATATTACTCTCATCACACTCCTCTCTGTTTGCGCTCACCATCCTTCGCGGAGTAGTATTTCTTTTGGAACTACCGTACATGCACATGCATGCAAATTGGGCTTGCACGTGAACGATGTCATGGTGGGCACCGCGCTGATTGACATGTACGCTAAATGCGGTCGTGTGGATTTGGCTAGGTTGGCATTCAATCAAATGGGTGTCAGAAATTTGGTGTCTTGGAACACGATGATTGATGGGTACATGAGGAATGGGAGAATTGATGATGCCCTCCAACTGTTTGATCAATTGCCCATCAAGAATGCTATTTCTTGGACTGCTCTAATTGGTGGGTTTGTGAAGAAGGATTTGCACGAGGAAGCACTGGAGTGCTTTCGAGAAATGCAGCTCGCTGGGGTGGCATATGATTATGTGACTATTATTGCTGTTATTGCTGCGTGTGCCAACTTGGGCACACTCGGTCTTGGCTTGTGGGTGCACCGACTTGTGATGACACAAGCTTTCAGGAACAATGTTAGAGTTTCTAACTCGTTGATAGACATGTATTCTCGATGTGGATGCATAGAGTTAGCTCGTCAGGTGTTTGATAGAATGCCCAATAGAAATTTGGTGTCGTGGAACTCAATCATTGTGGGTTTTGCTGTTAATGGTTTCGTGGATGAGGCTCTGAATTACTTCAACTCGATGCAGGAGGAAGGGTTCAAACCAGATGGAGTCAGCCACACAGGTGCTCTAATGGCGTGTAGTCATGCAGGACTAATTTACGAAGGACTCAGAATCTTTGAAAATATGAAGAGAGTTCGTAGAATTTCGCCTAGAATTGAGCATTATGGTTGTTTAGTGGATCTCTATAGTAGAGCGGGGAGGTTAGAGGAGGCATGGAATGTTTTGAAGAGTATGCCCATGAGGCCAAACGAAGTTGTTTTGGGGTCATTGCTCGCAGCTTGTAGGACTCACGGGAATATTGGGTTGGCTGAAAATGTGATGAAATATCTTATTGAATTGGACCCTGAGAAAGATTCAAATTATGTGCTTCTTTCTAACATATATGCAGCAGTTGGAAAGTGGGATGGTGCAAACAAGGTTAGGAGGAGAATGAAGGAACGCGGGATACAAAAGATACCAGGCTTTAGTTCCATTGAGATTGACTCCTGCATTCACAAATTTGTGGCTGGTGATAAATCTCACGAAGAGAACGATCATATTTACGCAGCTTTAGAACTTCTGTCTTTTGAGCTGCAATTATGTGGCTATGTTCCAGATTTCTCTAGAAAAGAATGTTACGAGGATGATTAATTTTGGAACTGACCTATTAATTCAGTTTAAGAAAGTAACTGATAAAAAATGTACTCTTCTTACAAGTATACCAATCTAGAAATATCTTTTGTAACTACATATACCAGTTCAAATTGTTTATCATCAACTGGGACGAAATTTTGAATACATGATCAATTGGTTATTGCGTCTCAGAATAAAGCCCGTAAAAAAATTGAATATATGAGAAAATGTACACGAGATTTAAATTATGGCCATGCAAGACAGGAAATTGCCTATCCTTAAGCTGCATGCATTCTCTGATGAGCAAAATCCGCGTACAATGAATTTAAATTGACGATGCAACACTCAGTTCCCCTCCATAAATCCTCTCTATTACTCTCTCAGCCACCTCAACCTTCCCATGAGTTTTACAAGCTGCCAACAAGGCACTCCACAAAGCTCTATCAGGATTAACCTTCATTCTCCAAATTAACTTCTCCGCTTCCTCGACCTGACCAACCCTCCCCAACATATCCACCATGCACGTATAATGTTGCACCTCAGGTTTCACTCCAAACCTTACCTCCATCATCTCAAAATATTCCCTCCCTTTGTCTATTAACCCCCCATGACTACACGCACTCAAAACCGTAGTAAAAGTTACACCATCAGGCCTCTCCCCTGCCTCCACCAATTTATCAAACAAGTCAAACACTTCCCCACACTTCCCGTGCATTCCATAACCCCTCATCATGGTCGAAAACGTAATCTCATTCCTTTGACACATTCTATCAAACACCTTGCGCGCACTATCCAATTGCCCGCACTTGGCATACATGTTCACCAAAGCATTAGAATTTGCCAAGTCCAAGGCAAACCCATTAACCAAAACAGCCCCATGTACTTGTTGCCCAAGCCGCAAAGCCGATAAACCAGCGCAAGATTTCAGCACCACGGGTAACGTGTGACGATCAAAGGGCTTGTGGGCAAGGACCATTTGGCGAAAGATGAAAAGGGATTGAGGGAACAAGCTGAGAGATGAATGCGCTCTGATGAGAGAGTTGAAAAGGAAAGTGGGTTGGCGAATGCTGAAGGAGAAGAGGATATTGGCTTCGTTCAATTGGGCACAGCAAGCGTAGGAAGACGCAAGCTTGCTTCGAATGAAGTCATTGCTTGAAATGCCCAATGTGATGGTCAGCGCATGGATTCGTTTTAGATTCTTTAAGTGCTTCGCGGAAGAGCAAGCGTCGAGAAGTGTAGCGTAGAAAGGCACGGGTTCGCGACGTTTAGCCTTCATCTCAACACATACACCCATATGCACGCAGTGAAACTGTTTTCCACTTTATAAGCGTAATGAAGAAAACATATAATAATATAAAAAAATGTTTCACAAATAATATATTTCTCAAAACACGCATGCCACCTTTACTAGGATCAGATAATATTTTACTGGATTTGGTTATGGGTCACGGTTACTTTTTGTTCCTATTACTAGGTTTTTTTCCCTATGTTGTATAAGGTTAGATATTGGGGTATTTTTTTGAAAATGGAAATGATTCTCTTGCGTCACCTTTGTGACATTGCTGTCATATCTAACTGACCCGCGTCAGCATGAGCATAGATATGAATAGAAGCTCCAGGTTAGTTATTGCAGAGAAGCATATCTGCAGATACATATTTTTGTAGTATTCGGGTGAAAGGAGCCAGAACACATCATGTCACTGTTGTTCATGTCCCATCCATGAATAGCTGTGTGCACAATGTTTTAGCAGGTGAAAAAAAAATAAAAATCCATGATAAAATAACTCTTGCTTCCTTATTTAACTGGTTTTAACTAGTTAACTTTACTTACATTTGCTTTTGCTTAACTGAGACTTGGTTCCAGTCTTGGAAGTGTGCATGCTTAAATACTACTTAATTAACACAGCTAAGTACAAAAACAACATAACATATATATAATTCTACTACAACTTGAGCACCCATAAACATACACCTGGAAATGGGGTGGATGAGGTGAAGGAAAACGAGGAATACAAAGAGGTAAAAATGAAAAGGAGTGTATGCTTATATTTTTTTTCAATAAACTTATGCGATAGATGTTCATACTGAGAACAAAAACTAGGGTAAAACAGGTTCATGTGGAGAGTTTAAGGGGTTTGAGGCTTTTTGGGGTTGACACCATTATGATGCAGCGGGTCTGGACCCGAAGGAACCTTTCTCAACTCCCAGCTCAGTGGCTTTTCACCATACTTGATGCTTGATGATCCTTGCAAACTAGCCTTCAGAGCAGTTTTCTTATCCTTCAAAACAGACAGCGCCTGCACAAGCAAATAAAGTTACAGAAATGAATACGCACCCCGGAAAATATGTTCCAAAAATATATTTCTCACGTTATGATCCTATAAAATCAAGTGTCAAAAGGAGAAAAACACTTCAAAATTTGAACCGCTCATATATATGTAGTGTAGTGACAGACCTTCCTGTTTCGAATCTCTTCGAGACCAGCTGCATTAGAACCAAAGCATTCATATGCAGAACCACAAGCTGCAATAGCAACAAACATGAATAAAACAGTTACTCCATGCATTTGCCCCTCGTATAACTACACTAACAAGAAAAAATGAACAATTTTACAAACCAGAAGGCTCCCTCATAATGAGCAAGCACAGAAGCATAAGTGAAACGAAAGTGGTAAAGATAAACTTTGATGCCATTGAAAAGAAGAAGAAGTCTGAAGAGGATGAAGGAAAGGGTGCAAGTTTTGCTGCGAGGTTGAGAAGAGAATGGCATGGATTTATTTATAGTGGTGTGATTCAAAGAGTAGAATGATGGCTGGTGCAGCCATTTTAAAAAGAAATGATTAAAGAAAGTAATGCTAAAGATTTAATTATTGCAAAACACATTCGATAGATACCACTGCTATCTCTGTGACAGCGCCGTCTTTTGTGGTTGTCGAGCCACCTGAAAATCACCTGGCAGGTGCCAACAATGCAAGTCTCCATCTTATGCATCATGCCAAAATAAACTCAGCAGAGGATATGCTTTCCTTTTCAGTGACAACCCAAAAATTAATATTCTAATCATATTTTCTCTTAATTTTTAATTTAAAATACAAATATATATTATTATTTTTAATTCTCAGGATGTCAAAGTATATTTTTCTTTCTTTTTTTATTCTCTTTAACAAAATTATAATATAATAATGCTATTAAGAGTAGAAGATTCAAATCCAAACATATGAATATGTCTGTTATTGGAAGAATATGTACGTACTATGCACAAAAATCTAATGACTCGTATAGGAAAACTATTGAGTTGTGTACATTTTTAACTCCTTACAAGGTACATGTCTCTTGCTATTGAATAGCTCTAGTTTGGTACACCGTTAAATCCTGTACTATTTTTCCTTTTGCAAATGCTGAAGGTAAATTTCAAAAGAACACGCATCTCAAAACAAGCTCACTGTCTGGAACAATGAAGAACTGGAAAAATGAAAAAATAGAATAAGAAATAAGGATCTAACGACTTGTTTTCTCATTTTGTTTCTGAAACTAAAAATCATAGTATAAAATGTAGTTTTACTTACGTATGTTTGTGTGCAGTTTAAGGTAAACGTAGTGATGATGGGTTGTGTTTTGGCTACTAGGTGAAGGGAAGATTTGAGCATGATTTTTGGTTTTGAATTGAATTGGGTCATGGTCTCTATCCGATGACACCATTAAGTCATAGCGAAGGGAAAAAATTTGAAAAGATGAAATGACTGATTGATGTGGTTGGTGGCATCTTTGGCACTAAAGTGAGATTTTCATGGGGCTGGGCTGAAGATGCGTTTGCAGTAACAAGACCTTCGTAAGATCTAACCATTATCACTCTCTTTAATTCATTTCCACCATAACATGCAAAAAATTTCTATCACCATCACCTTCTTTCTAGTTCATAGATAAATAAAAAATAAGTGTTTTAGAAAGATAATATAAAGATGAGATTCTTGTTCCCAGAATCTAAATTTTATCCATTAACAAGATCAATAAATAATCTTTAATTCTTATTCAATGTAAGAAAATGTTAGTGAAATCATTTGGTTATGGATTAGAATTATTTATTAAGACAAAAGCTGTTCAAATAAATAAATGATACTTTAATTGATCTAAAAATAATAAAAAAATAATTTTTTTCATAAAATTATTGTGCCTTTTGAATTCATTAAGCTTAACTTTGAGTGACTAACTCGGCTCAATTTGGATTCGAGTTAAAAATTTATTTCCGTTGCTCTTTCAATACAGAACTATTGTATGTTAAGTGAAATTAAATAATATTAATATATTAAGTGATTTATTTTATTTTAATTTTACTTTATCAAAGAAGTCCTGTTTTATTTTTAATTAACTTCTTTTTCATTCTTTTTTTCCTATTTTTCTCTCTTTATTTCTTTTTAATGTATAAAACATATCCTTAATTTTTTCTCACCGTTTAACTTTCATTTTCAAAGGTTTCATTTTTTTTATTCCACGAAAATTTATAACAGAGACTATTACTTTTTATTAAATGAAATATTTAGAGAGTAATATTCAAATGTAACCTAATTTTACACAATTATTGCGTAAAATAAACTTTACATTAATAATGTTATAATATGATATATATATATTATCTGAACGAGATATACAACCTAAATATTTGGTATTTTTAAAATTTGAAAAAAAAATACTACTGAATTATTAATTCAACTAGTAATGGATTTGGTTCATTTAATCAAAATCTCGATAAAAAAAATGTATCTAGAACAAATTAGTCATATTTTCTAACATGTATAAATTATCTAAAAATTGATAAATACTTCGTAATATGATTATAGGAAAATATGTCATAGCTTAAAAAAGTGTCATGTTTTTAGTATGAAATGAGAAGTTTCTGGAAGTGTCCAACTTCTTTAGCTTCATTCATCCTAAATAAAACGAATTTAGATTTTTTTTTTATATTAGGTTTTTATGTCTTTTTTTATTATACTTTTAAAATATACTAATTTTGATATATCAATATAAAAAAAATCTGGACTCAAACAAATTAGATGACAAATTTTATAATGGTTAATTAGGATTGTGCGTTTTATATTTTGCACTTTATTTTTCTCCTTATAATTTATTAAGAAAGTACACTGTATTTTAGTTTATCTAAAGCAGCTTTCTACCACTCTCAATGGTACCCTACTCTCCAACTTTTTTTCATAAATGTGGCTTGTGAAACACCACTTTTCTGAAACAGAGAATAAAACACAATCTAATGAGGCATATTATTGGTTATTGATTGGCCGTACTTTTATATATACATACATATATATATATACACACACACACACACATATATAT
>Ga0123340_1004340_pt1 | contig 13439 bp, 8 predicted proteins | sample SirMexnodulemix_FD_89961 | JGI IMG/M metagenome (GOLD analysis project Ga0123340, IMG submission 89961) | Root nodule microbial communities of legume samples collected from Mexico - Siratro Mexico nodule mix | ecosystem: Host-associated > Plants > Roots > Nodule | place: Mexico: Nepantla... | reverse complement strand
TTTTTTTTTTTTTTTTTTTTTCTATTAATCAAATCAATCAATATACACACAATTAGAAAATTGAAGAGACTTTCAGAAATTACATAATAATGCAATAGAATAGGACTCTATATAAAATTGCACAATATGCCAAGGTCATGGTGTGACTAAATGACTAACTCATACAAGTTAGTCATGACATTCATTTATAGAGATATCAGCCCTAATTCCTAGAAAGATGCAATTTTTTTCGCAATTTTAAACAAGTGATTTTTCGCTATTGTGAAGAAAATTTGCAGGAAACATTCCTTATTTATAAAAAAAAGTTAATCTACTTAATATAAAATTTTAAATGATGTAGTTATTGATTTTTTAATTTAAATCATATATAACAATTAATAAACATAATCGTTAAAAAATTTAAGAAGTAAATTCTGTTTTGATAAATTAATTATTTTAAATTTTATTATTTAATTATTATAGTGTCTACTCTTTTATTTATAACATGAATTATATTTTTAAGTTATAAAAAATATTTTTTAGCTATAAAAAATAGAGTGTAAATTACAAAAGCAAGTTTAGTGGTTGAGATTCAACAAAGTGGAATTCCCTTAAGACAGTCTGGTTGAGATCAAATTATATGTTCGAATTTAATTGTCATATCTAGTCAAGTGTGCAAAATAAGAGAAGAATATATTCATTTATTTATTTATTAATAGTTTATAAAATATTAAATTTGAATTTTTATTTTTATGAAGTAGTGTATTTTGTAAAGACTAATTACCTTTATTATCTTAAAACTTATTATAAACGTTTTCATTTTGTTAATTTTATGTGAATTTTAGAATTATGAATAATTGTTGTATAATTTATTTGAGAAAACAAAAAAGTGTGCAATGGGGTGGATAAGGTGCAAACTTGTAATTGTGTGTGGTAAAACAATATTGACTCAGTGGATTTGTTAACGTAACCCATTTTTTTAGACAATCTGAGTTCGGATTTTAATCCATTAGCATGATTTTTCCACTAAAATAAAGGATAAATAATTTCATAACATGGGATAGTCAAAATTTTAAAGAAATAATACTAAAAGCAAAAAAAAAAGAAGTCGAGAGCTGCAAGTTAACTAATCGACAACATATATATATATATATATATAAAAACTATAAAATTAGTGGGGACAATTATCCCGCAATATTGAACGTGGATCTGTAATGGACATAATTTTCATTGAGTTGTAAGGTAAAACTATATTGGCTAATATTTTCGATTGGTTGATTAAATATCATCAATGATTTAATTATTTGATTTTACTAAAAATTGTTCAAGAAGTCCATTATAAATAAATATATAAAAATATTAAGAATTTTATTTAATATTTATAAATTGATAAATATTTATTAATTTTTTTATTTTTACTCAATATAAAACTTAGATTTAGATATCTAATAATAACATTATTTTTTTAAACGATAAAACTATATATGTATATATATTATTATTATTATAATGATGATATTATATAATGATAAGTATTATTATTATTATTTTTATTATAGGACGACCAATCACCACAACCAAACCACATTGGCATGTACCATATGGACCGACCACATCAGCTGACGAAAAGCCTATTTCGGTAACCACATAACAAAATTATCCCATTAACGCCATTGACAAATGACACATGGCAACTCCTTATTCAGAGTCCATAGCGAAAAAGCATAGGGACTATATTGAACTGGATCCTTTGGCCCAAACACTTAAGACCCATCATGACACCTATAAATAGGAACATCATCTTCAGACATAAGGTACTTTTGAACTCTAGTCTCATTCACCCTGCATTGCTATGATATTTACTGACTGCCGGAAAGACCTTCTGGGATCGTGAACACTAGAAAGAGGATAATCGAAGATTTTGTGATTGTAAAGATTTTGTGATTGTAAGGGCTAACCAGTCTCTTTAATGAGCTAATGATAAATTTGCAACTAATTAGACTCACGCGATATATTGACGTCACTTTCAATACAAAATTCTAAGATAATTTGTAAATATTTTTTCTTACAATTGCTCAACTTTTTTATTTTTATTTAATATAATACTTAGATTCACATTTAGATGCTTAATAATAACATTATTCTTTTAAACATAAAACACACTCTATATATATATATATTAATAATAATAATAATTATTATTATTATTGATTCATAGACCGTGAGCAACCTTGCTATTGTTGACAACCATAAAAGTTAAAAAGTCATAATTAGAATGATCTGATTGGATTTGTAAACTTCCTGTATAAAGGAGATAAATTCAAAAAAGACGTCAAAGAACCATGCATCTGATACTAAAATGTCACCTGATGAGGTGTGCAAGTACTGTCATTAAGATTTTGGATAAGTGATTTATTGAACATAATTTCAACTCAATGCGCACATTTTTTTTCATTCATCTTTCATTTTTGTACTTTTCCCATTTTTGTTCAGATTCACGCATACACACACACACGTGTAATATATATAATTATAATTTCTCAAACCTAACCTAATAGATTAACACTTCAATGTCTAATATTTCAGTGATGTAATTCAGAGTAGAAAAATTAAGATAAGGTTGAGGATATGCAAGGATAAATGGAATATGATACACGAGGCAAGAAAGTAAAATTAATTCCATATATAACATTGTTTGTGATTTTGCTTTCTCCCACCCAGTGTGTGAACGCAAAACTCTTAAAGGTCAATAAATTATAGCTATGTCCTACAAAGCCAAAATAGTGAACATCACTCTCCATATAGAAAAAACTCCGCGTAACAAAAGGGGTTTAATCATCGCCAGTGTTGTTTATTCTGATAAGTAAAAATGTGACAAATCTATAAAAACTGCAAATCAAATGACTAGGTTGTGGGATCCATCAAACCAGAGGGTAGTGTTTTTTCTTTTTCCTTTTCATTGTAACACTGATGTAAAGTAAGATTTATCAACTTTCTCTTCAATGACAAATTTGCGTTAGGATTAGATGAATATCTCTTGGGAAATTTCTTTTTTCAACGATTTTTTCATACACAAAATTTAAAATTAAATTAAGATTTAAATTCAGTGTGACTCGTACCAAAGGCACATCATAAGCCGGATAATAGAGTAAAAACTAGTTCTGCTTAATTATTGGAGCTCATTTCCTTTTGCCTTTTTCACAGCCATGCTCTCTTGTTTTGCTTTGTCTATCAAACTTTTCCCCTCAGCCACAAACGGAGAGAGAAAAGATAGACCAAAGAAATCAATATTAATGAGGAAATATCAGGTAAGAACTCTTAGGTTGTTTCTCTTTCGTTCTTGTCACAGTATTAGAAGAAACAAAAGCTTTTGGAATATGACTTGGTTAGTGATTATACAATAGAGTTATATACTTCGCAAATATACTATTTTTCTAGTTTCTGTTTCTCCTCACAAACAGATACCGTATATGGCAATGGATTCAATTCATTGTAATCACAAAAATGCTAACTGATATAATACGCTTTCATATAAGACATTTATTTTTCCAATTTTACTTTGCTTTGTATCCTAACTAACACAACTATTTACACGCGAGTGGTTTAAAAATGGACATATATGTATTCGTGTAAACAATCAGTACAAGGATGTTATATACTATGATTTATAATTTAGAATAGAAAAAACTAGGTAACTGTGATTACAAAATTTAGAACTTGGATGTTGTTGGTACAGAATTATTTGTTTTGGAAAATACATGTAAGATGAAATAAAAAATAATGGGAAGGTAAAAAAAGGTAGTGATCATCCCCAACAACCCATATGAGTCCAATATTCCACAACCAAATTGGCAGTGGTTAGAGTAAAAGTTATATATCTCCCACAGTTAAGAGTAAACTGACTCAAACGGGTGCTGATTAAAGCAAAGATTTTAATCAGTTTGCTCTTTTGGTCTTTCTCTGATAAGTACGCAAGATATTCCACTAAATATTGTCCAAGATTTGGCTTCAGCACACACTGCGAAATGGCCCCACTAAAAAGAGTTGAGAGGGAGTTTGGTTAAAGCATTTACATTACATAGTTACATGTGAATTCAGCATAAATAAAGATCAAAAACTGATTAAGCACTTTTCGGGAATTTTCCTTTTGGAAGGCTTGGTCCCACATGATGACACAATCACTTCAATTTTAAATGTAAAAGCCATGTCGTCCCATTCACAAGGACGTGGCACAAACTTGACGGTAGCGCCACCACCATGGAATCTCTCTGGCCCCACTCTATGCCCTTTCTCTTCACTCTCTTTTCCTCACTTTGTTCCGTTCATTTTCACTTCATACCACTTCTGTAATCTTTAAACCTTTTTGTTAACATTTTTTAAGAAAAAAATATTAAATTCTGTTCAGTATTATAAGTATTTACCAAAAATCACAGAGAATCTTCTTTTAGACCATAATTTATTATTGAATGGTGGTGTAAAAAAATACAATTCTATCAGTGTTCCAGTGTGTGTTTTGATATGAAAATATGCAAATGGGAGTGATGCTATGTTACTCTTGTTGATGATGGTATGAGTTCCTTTGATTTAGATACTCTTTTGGTTAGGGATCCTAATTTTTAGCTTTTTCTTATCAATTTGTATTAAAGGTCCCGATGGGGTTAAGGATAGGAAAAGCTCACATAAAATCAATTGTGTGTATTCCTAGGTCTCGTGCACTTGAAAATCGAAAGCCATTGTACCAAAAAGCCATTCAATTTAGAATTTAATCAAAATGGAATGGTAGGTAAAATATCTATGTTACGTTACTAATATTAAATTATTAATTGTGATAAAAGATACAATTATTATTTTTATAATATTTGTTTTAAAATTATATTTTAAATTATTTGGCAGTCTATCAAAATTAAGTTCTTCAATTTAGGTTACCACTTCATGTTCAATGTCGCTGGAAAATTTTATCCTTTGTGTTTCTCCCGTACTTAAGTGACGAAATACACAGAAAAAGGGGAAAGAAAAGACGGAAATAAAGGTACTAATATTAAGTTAATTATTTGATATTTTGTTAATGCAACACCATGAAATTATAATTAGTAAGTATTAAGTGTAGGCCTTTGTTTGTTTCAATATAGCAAAATTATTTTTTGTACTTTCTAATAAAATGCACACATTTTAATGCAACTCCTTTATAAACTTTTTTTAAAATCAATTTTATTCAACTTTACTTCAATGGTAATTCAAATAGCTAGGCCATAAGCTTCACAGTGTTGTCGCTTTAATACAAGTGATTGCTTTTAACCTTTTGATTTCCTTTCAAAACATAACAAATTACGCGTTATATGTTTTCAGCATCACACTCAAAATACTTTTCTCTGTGTTCTTTGAAGGAAAAAAAAAAGCAGGGATTCAAACAGACAAAGAATGGTTCTAAGTCCCAAAAAGAGAGGGAGAAATTCTACCAAGAGTGGCTTTCTAAGACTCTTGGATGATAATCTTGTACTTTCAACATTTTCTTGGGCTTATACGGTCAATGTTGAATATACTCACTCATGAATATACTTTGAAAACTGAAACGTACTTTGACGAAATTGGAGGCACAACACTTGCTTTTGCTAGAGATTTAAGCCAAGCTAAATCATTACTTTGCTTGGTTTTATAAGCCATTTTTCAACTAAGATGCAGATTAAGGAATAAGCCCTTGGGAAGATCCCAAAACGCATGAAATGGAAAACATAAAATAACGGTAAATTATATGAATTGGCAGAAGTTTAGTATAGTTTGTAGTGTGAATGTGAACTGGTTGGAGTGGTGGGCCACTTTACTTTGGAATTTTTGGTGCACTTGAGACAAGTAATCTCATTCTCAAACTTTCGGTGTGCTAAATTTTGGACTTTTGGTTCCCCGATCAAATGTTATAAATAGTACACCATCAGTGACTCATGCTTTTACTCTACATTCTCTCATCTTCCTCATCTCAAAGAACTCACACATCCACTGCCACTTTGTCTTTCAGTGTTATTCTGAATCTGTTCATTCAAATTTTGGGCTTTGATTAGCTGACCCTTTTGGAAACTTGTGACGGATTTCCCATTCTTGTTCTCATTTTCGCTTTGCATACTTAATTGGGTCAAAATTAGTTGAGTCACAGTTATTTGAACATCTTGGTACTAGTCAGTTAATTTCATTCGTTTTGTTCCAGCTTTCAGGGTTTCGAAACTTAAGGGTGGTAGTGGGGTTGGAGGGGGAATAGGTGCCATAAGAGATTTCTAATTTCTTCAAGACGATGATCCTTGCATTTAATGGATGCACTCTGTGGAAGTGTCACTTGACATTTGACAAAAAGTCTGCTGTAGACAAAAGCTTCTACTTCTGGATCTTCCAAATCTTTAATAGATATAGTCTTGGCACCTAGCAATAATTATATCCTAATCCTTCCAAAAGATCCTGGAAACTACTTTTTTTTTTTTTCATTCTCTTGATATATATAGTTTTGATTACTTTTCTTCATCAGCTTCACAAATTTTTGTGACTCTTTCTTTCAATATGGGAGGGGCAACACTGCCACCAGGATTTCGTTTCCATCCAACTGATGAGGAACTGGTGGGATACTACCTTAAAAGAAAAGTAGAGGGGCTTGAAATTGAGCTTGAAGTCATCCCTGTGATTGATTTTTACAAATTCGATCCCTGGGAGTTGCCGGGTAATCTTCAATTTCACATTTTTTGATAATTTACACGTAAAAAAGAAACCTTTCTGATGCAAGTTTAGCATAGTGAATGGACCAGACCAGTGTGAAACGCAACTTTATGAATACCAGAAAGAAAGCGAGTTACTATTTTGTCTGGTTTTCTTTTCTTCACTTTTTCTTTAGCGGTTAATCATTCTGAGCTGTAAAACTAAAAACTGTTCAATAGGATTTCTTTAGTGAAAAAAGTCATGGTTTTACTTGATTTATTTGTTGCATTTTTTTTTCTCATAAGGAAATGTGAGCAGCTTAACTCATGTGAGGTGTGTAATGCAGAGAAGTCTTTCCTTCCAAAACGGGATATGGAATGGTTTTTCTTTTGTCCACGGGATCGCAAGTACCCAAATGGATCAAGAACAAATAGAGCTACCAAAGCTGGGTATTGGAAAGCCACTGGAAAAGACAGAAAGGTGGTGTGCCAGTCTAATCCATCCAATGTTACAGGGTACCGCAAGACCTTGGTTTTCTATGCTGGGAGGGCCCCTTTAGGAGATAGAACCGATTGGGTCATGCATGAGTATCGCCTCTGTGATGATCTTGGCCAAGCCACACCATCTTTCCAGGTACAGCTTACATTCATGCCATATTTTTGACAAATTTCTGTTTAAACATTGGTTAAAAACATCTTATGTACTCCAACTTTTATAAAAAGAACTGTCTCAAAATAAAAATTGAGGTGTATAAGTTAATTTTAACTAGTAAAAGAATTTTGATTCTTCTTTGTTCTTTATTATCTTTTCTATAATGGGTTGGCTTTAATTTGAAAGTAATACTGAAAGACTTGGGCTGGTTTTTTGTGATCATTGTAGGGTGGTTTTGCCTTGTGCCGGGTTATTAAGAAGAATGAGAAGGCAAGTGCTACACAGGGAGAAAGTAAGGGCAAAAGGGCTGCAAGCAGTTCTATCAATGGGAGTGACACCTCAGTGAGATTCTCTGGTGGTGAGCCATTCAGCAACTCTGGTGATTCTTCCTCTCATGCAAGCCACTTGAATAATGAGAGTCGTTATTCAAGCCCAATTTCTTCTCCATACAATGTGCCTCCAATGGGAGAGGTTAACCTAGCTTCTCTGGAAACCAATCCTTCAAACTTCTGGATCTCCCCTGACATGATTCTTGATTCTTCAAAGGTATATATATAAGTAGGAACAAAGAAAGAAAGTTGAGATTGAATAAGTAGTTTTTGGAAAACTTACTGACTTTTGTTTCTCTAACTGCAGGACTACCCTCAATTACAACATGCTGTGGCTGAATATTTTCCACGGTATGACTTACCAAGTATGGGGACACAATGGCAATCATTGGAACATCCGGAAACTCCATCTAGTTTCTCCTACTCAAATGTCAATGCAGAAGTTGAATTTGCTGATACTCTCAGTCAAATTGGCAGCATGTCACCTTACTCAAGACAATGGAATTCCATGGACTTCTATGGAAATGGAGATGTCCCTTATGAAGATTATGATCAAATTAACTCAATCTCATATCCATGATCCTTTTAGAATCTAAAAACAAATGGAAGATCAAATTGTGATGAAGGACTAATTCAAAGGCCAAAAAGTGGAGATAAGAGCTGGTGATCTCAGGTTGCATCAAGGCAATTTAAGGGTTGTCATAAATCCTTGTGGGGACTAGTTAGCTGTAGTTTTACTTGGTGTGGCATTATAAGGAATCTGAGACAACGCTTTTTAATGTATGTCTTGGAGTGATAAATAATGAGTAGAATCACCTTGTTGTGTTGCAAGCAGAAATTATTTTCTGCTTGAAGTGGTATTGATTATGTTTATCATTTACACTGTTATTTAGGATCCCCAGGCAACATCACTTTTATCCATATTGCCGGAGTTGGTTTACATTCAGCCATCTGTATGTGTGGTTCTATAAAATATAGTTATATAATGGCAAAACTTTCCTATAAATGCTGTCAAGACTCAAACTTTTCTCCCCCTATCATCTAGTGCTTATGATTGTCTTCACTCAAGGCTTCCTTGGCTGTTGTTATTTTCATACATGTTCAACAAGCTATGAGAATATTGAGGGATAGATTCTATTTGTCATATTGGTCTACTATGTCAAAATTTCAATACAGTAAGATTAGTTTGTCTCCCAAATAAACAATGATGCAGACGCTTAATTTTGAAAAACTGAAAGTAGAAGACAAAGCTAAAAGAAATAATGCATGTGAATAACAGGACTTTAGCTTTCAGTCAACTTAGCCGCCAGATATGATGGTGGTCACTTCTTTTTTGTTTTTTTCCTTTAAAAACAAAGGTAAAATGAAATTCTACATTTAGAATTGACAAGACATTTCACCGTACAGTTGTTCTGATTAGCCTCCAAGATACGGCTGGCTTGTCCTTTTTGCATTAGTGGAGAATGATAGGTGTTAATGACCTTTTAATGGAGTCTATGTCAATAAATCAGCAGCTTTAACCAAACAATATTTTACTGGAATGCTTTGTGAAGTAAGGAAGAATTATGTCAACCCATTATTTGGTGGTAATGGAGAAATTCTACCATCCTTACCACTTAAGCAGTAGGGTGTGTTAAGGAATTGCTTTTAGGTTCTGCAAGAAGAATTGTAGATCAATGAGTAGAGTGATTATCATTATTTTCAATCATTCTCTCTGTTCATTCGTACCTTCTCAAATATGATTTAACATAATTTTTAAATTCTTAAACAAGTGACCACTAAAATTGCTAGCTAATTATGTGGGGGCAAAATTTGTCCTAAGGAATGAATAGTCAAGCATAATTATTTTACTGAAGGTTTCCACGAAGCCACCAATATATTGACTCTATTTTAAAATGTCTGTTTCATAAAAGCTCATTGTGTAACGATTAAGAAATTTATTGAATACCTGTTGTTCACACAGTTTCCCTAGTATAAAAAAATACCAAGGTGATTACACTGTCATGTTTCCAATACATCTTTTATGGCACAGACGGAAGCATAACAAAGGATATTTTATAAGAATATAACTCATAACATTTCTTTTAAGTGCTTTTAGTTATGTTCTATCACTATTAAAATTTTATTAGCCCCAATCATAAAGCTTGTTCACCAAACTCCTGTATTTGTCAATAACAACACAGTTGTAACAATTTCGCGAATGATAAGATTAGGCTGGGAGCTTGACCTGAGGAACACTTGTTAATTCTAAAATATTATAAATTATCTGATGGTTATCGTTTACTATCATGATTATTTTTTATTCTTTCTAGTATGTTAAATACTAATCTTATAAATTAACAGGTAAAATGACTAATATTTAGTGGAAGTACAAAAGTAAACAATGACACACATCTATGCCTTCTTCTGAAGTAAGCATATTGTTCCCTCAGCATCTTCTCATTCCCAATCTCAGTGAAAATGCATTTCAGCAATCCAAGATAGATTTTCAGGAACACTTTCATAAAGGGACAACAATTACAAAACTCTTCAAAGGCAAAACGGCCTATAATCTGATAAAGTTTGTGACAGATTCTGGCCACCAACATATGATTCACTCCTAAAGTACTAATGAGGCTTTTTTCCTCGCTAAGCAATGCTTTAATGTGGTTGTTTAAGAAATAAATTATCCTTCAACCATTGTTCTCCACTGGAGGTGTTGAAAAGGAAATGAGTGAAAAGCATCCTCAGTGGAAGTTAATTTATATAGGCATTGGTACTTTATAAATCTGTTGATGAATCTTTGTAGTGGAAGATGAGATCAAAGACCCAAGTGGTTACATATTCATTCATGCACAAAATAGTACAATGCATTGACATTGACTCCTTATATACGTGGACAGCACAAAATATACTATTATAGTATAGTATTATTACTTACCCTCCTTATGAAGTTCTAGTATAAGCTTGCAATTTGAGGACTACAAAAGACTTCCACTTCTTGAAGCGTTGCCCTTGACTCATCACCAAATATAGACTCCTTTCCATCCTCTCTTTTGGCATAAGACAATCCCAATCTAGACTTTGCTTGTCTTAAGTCACCAATGCCAGAATTGGTATCAGGCCCAGCAAAGCCCCCCATGACTGGGGCCAATGGGGGCCCTATGAGAAGCCCATCTGCCCCAAATTGTGGGCCCCCACGTGCATAATCAAAGAGGGCTGCACCACTTCCTCCAACCTTGGGCAAAATAATGGGCTCAGTTTCATTGTCTACCCAATAAAATAGGAAGGGATCAAATGTATCATAGTAGTCATCTGTGCTTCTGTACCCTTCAGGGTTAAATGCACCAAACTTGAAAGACTTGTTTGTGTAGCCGATTATCACGCATGGCCCCTTGAAGTCACAGCATTCGTGGAACCCATCAATTGTAGCCCTATAGCAGCATTTTACCTCCTTCCCTGATCAAAATTATGTCAAGTACATATTTTGAGTTGATGGATCACAGTAACAGTAAATAAATAGTAATATGATTTTATGTTTTCTTTAGCAATTTGGCAGAAAGAAATAGGGATAGTAGTATACCTCTCAAGAATGTTTTGTCCAACAGAGAAGTTGGGAAAGTGAGATCAATATCATGGTATTTGATCTGAGGTTTGTCATTAACATTCTTCTTGCCTATGTTCCAACCAAACAAGCCATTTGTGCTTGTCTTCCAAGCCTGGAGTGATGGTGAGTTTGGAATGCAATATGCCATCCACAGATCACCAACTGAGCACTATCTCTTCACTCTTATCTTACTCTTGTGAACCACAATTCAACATCTTATCCTTATTTCCTCACAAAATATCTTGCACCCCTTTCGGTATGTTTTTGGAATAAAATCACCCACGGGCTCCCATTTGCATGGACCCATTTCTATACAAAACTTGGGTCGCATGTATATTTCATCTCTCTTTTTTCTTTTCTGCTCAAAATTAATTTTGGAAATTTATTAATTTAGAGATAATTCTTCATTAGTGACTTCTTTTAGCCTTTTTATCTTGGCTACGTTTATATCATGACTAAAGGCTTTAATCGGGTTCAAACAAATACACAAATTAAAAAGACTGATGTTTGAATTCAAGAAAAACGGAGAGGAATGGATGATATTGGAATTGGCTTGATTACCTTAGTCACACGAGAACAAGAAATTAGTATCTTATACAAATTTAAAAAACATAAAATATCAAAGTCTAAACTTTTAGATTGGATTGGTAATATTTCAGTCCAAACTCAAACAAAACCGACAAAAAAACAATGGGCAGCTTCGTGAATCTGTATACATTTCCACAAATTTAAATCACGTTCGCAGAAGATTTTTGACATTTCAATTCAGAAATGAATAAGCAAATAGATTGTAGTTACGTTGCAACTTATTTTCAAACACATACCAAGTCTTGAAAAATAACCTACGTGTCGATGTCTGGGTTAAGTGGTGTTTTCCTTCTGTCACATAATTTTCTCACCTCCATTCTTCATCTTTCACATTGTGCTCGTAATGTTTGTTTTTAGATTATCATAATAATTTTATTTTTCTGATTATACGATTATACACTTCTATTATGAGAGCAAGAAAGCATAAATTTGTGCACATTTAAACTATACTCTGTTGTGGAAAAGTTGACAAAAAAAAAATATTAAAACGACTATTTTTCACAAATTTTTAATATATAATTTCAAAGCAATATTTACAACAATTAGATACTACAATAAATTTCATTTTAACTTCTTATTACTAAATGTCTTAATCTAAGTGATTTAAACTATTAATAAAATTAAGAAATATATGTCACATACACAAAGATTCAAAAGAAAGATTTTATATTGATACATTAACACTTAAATATAACTTCTCTTCACCCATTTCGAGATGTAATCTCATCTTGAGTTAAAAGGAATTTTTATTTTAAAATTACAAATGATTATACCTAATCCTTTAAGACTCAAATAGATTGTACATGAATTTAGATAAAAGGAGAAACTCTAATTCTATAATTAAGGACAACGACTTTGAAAGTTAGTATAATCACGAAGAAGGTTAAAGACACGTACATAATTGATGTCACTCGGCCTATGAGTTTATAAGAATGTTTGATACACAGGCAAATGACTCAAAAGTAATAGATGTTTTCATTTCTCTTACTAAATATATGTAGTCTTACATACAATCCCAAAATCTCAAATCCAACTTGCAACTAAAGACTTTCAAAATTGGTATACAAAGAAATGTTACACTGGAAGAATTTTTAATAAGAAAAGACTCTATTTTTAGACGTGCTAATTAAAGTTAAAGTTTAATTAAAGCAGTTTTCCTTAATTTTTTTTTCTCTAAATCGAGAAGCTTTTTGTTCACTAAGAATCTTGTTCGGAGCTTGAAACTTCATTTAAAAAACTACCAAATTGAACTAGTGAGAGTAGAAAGAACTTTATGAAATAAGAAGGAGAAAAAGGAATTTGCATGAGAGAGAAAGTAAATAAAAATGAGAAAATAAATCTTAGACCCTTTCAAGGTTTATCCATGTCTATCCTTATCAATTTTAAAAAAATGAAGCATCTAGTTATACTTGAAAATCTAGTTCCAAACCAAATTAATATCTTGTAACTATACTATAATTATTGTCTGGATATCTATAATGTAATTAATTTATTTTATGTAATTTATAAATATAATTGTTTTTGAAATATCTTTAATATCATTTAGTTTAACTGTTTGTTTTATGTTATTTATAGATATGCTTATCTGTAGTATTGTTGTTTCATGTTATTTAATTAATAATGGTATATTATTT
>Ga0123340_1004331_pt1 | contig 13446 bp, 6 predicted proteins | sample SirMexnodulemix_FD_89961 | JGI IMG/M metagenome (GOLD analysis project Ga0123340, IMG submission 89961) | Root nodule microbial communities of legume samples collected from Mexico - Siratro Mexico nodule mix | ecosystem: Host-associated > Plants > Roots > Nodule | place: Mexico: Nepantla... | reverse complement strand
GTATAGTACCATCTTATATCTAATATCTTTTAATAAAAAAAAAGTGTTTGTATTGTTATATGATAAATAATATAACTTTTAGTAATTTTGTACTATATTTATATACTTAAATTTAAATAAATTTTAAATGTTTGTATAACTGATCACATCATTTTGTACTTAATATTATATAAATTACAATAATTTGATGAAAAAAATAATTATTTAAATATATGAATGATAGTAAATATTGTTTTGCATTCAATATAATACTTTCGTATAACATATTACTTTATATAAATATTATTTTTATAAATAAAATTCGATGCAGTAATTTTATGTTATCTTTACTTCTTATATAATTTAATTTGTAAAAGTATCAAACATAATCGTCAAAACTATCTTATACTTTAAATGATATGGATTATATAAAATTTAAAAAATTAAAATTTCGAAAAAAAACTTTGTTTTTACTGAAAGAATTCTATAATTATTGATTTTGTTATTACAAATAGAAATAAGTACTAATAGGAGTGAGATCAATTTTATCATGTAAAAAGAAATGGTTTGGTAAATATTTTTTTGATTTGAAAAAAAAAAGTAGTTTTTTTATTTTTTTTATGTTAGGAAAAAATAAATATCTTAAAATTTATATTAATTTTGTATATTTAATTAAAAGTAATTGTGATAAGATAGCTGTAGAATATATATACCTTCTCTACATTTCTAGACTCAGAGTCTGGTATCAAATATTATTCTTTTTTAGAAAAATTTCATAATTTTCTCTTAATGAACTATAATGACAATTTCATAATTCAAATAGAAAAAACGACGTCTCTCTTCCTTTGTTTTTTTTTATAGCACAGATTGCGACAGAAACTGAAAATCGATTCATAGCAACGGCGAAAGATGAACGGCGATGACGACAAGGGTTTGCTGTGGAAGCTTCCGGTGATCAAGTCCGACCAGCTCGGCAAGGTGGGCCCCGCCTTCGGCATCGGCGCCGGCTGCGGCCTTGGTTTCGGCGCTGGCCTTCTGGGAGGTTCACTTCTCAACCCTACTCTTCACTTGCTTCAATTTTGCATACTTGTTACGCGATGCTTCGATATTTCTATGGGCAAAATCGTTGTGTAACTAGACTCGTAGTTTTTCTAGCATGTGAATCGTGTAAATTTATTTGCAAAATTAAGTTAGTGAAAATAAGAAAAAAAGAGGAAATTAGTTGATTAAGTTAATTTATAGAAACTATTTCTTATAATTTTTTAAATTCTTATTTTTGGTACGTGGATAAGTTAATTTTAGAGAAAACCTTATGTCTAAACACATTCTTAATCACTCACGAAGAAAAGGACTGTTTGGATTCAGAAATCGTTTTCTATTTTCAATTTTTTTGTATTTTATGTTTTAAGTTTAAGTTGCAAATGGTTTTGTATAAAAGAAAAGTAAAGTGTCTAGTTAAACCCTCAGATTGAATACTCATAGGGAGAACTTTGCCATTCATTTTTGTCTTAGTTAGCTTGAGTATTATTTTCCTCCTAAGGATGATAGATGTGGTATGTACTAAAAAAATGTAAAAACAAGGTGAAGTTTGTAATATAAAATAAAACAGAAATACTAAGGCAGTGAGTATGGTGGAAGGGCCAGTTCTTCACAATTTGGTTGAATATCTGTTGGAGTAGTGTTCACATTTAGTGTCTGACGACGCATTGAACAAGATTGCCTCCAAAGCAAGATACCAGTGGGGAACAGAAAAAGTGAATGTAGAAAACATTTTGTACCTTTATAGACCATTATTTGTCATTTGAATTGTAGTTTGCAGTTGAATTATTGAAATCTCAAAACCTGTAGTGCTTAAAGGTGCAGTATTTTTTGGTTGTTGACTAAGTAATGACTTGAATCCACTGAAGAGGAAGGACTTTCTGGAGAGAGAAATATGTGCGATGAAGTGAGAGAAAGGGGAAGAACTAACAAAGAATTTATACCTTTTGTTGGAGATGTTGGCATTAAGTTCATGCATGGGCTGACCACATCTCGGAAATCATTGGTGAGACTGGGCTAATAAATTGTTGTTAGCTATAAATGATGAAAGGGGCTCTCCTCCAATTGCTCAGTTGCACACTATGTTACTGTATTTTGAGCTATTGCCCCCTGTTGGGCCAAAAGATGACTGAAAGTAGACTATTTAAGGCAGGTTGCTGTTTTCTACACCCCATACAAATCTACTCAGTCTTTTTTCATTCCGGAATGAGAATTTTGGAATGTAAAAACTACATTATGGAATACCCATTACTCCAGAAGGAAAAAGGGTGGGAGCCTATTTTTATAGGGTACAGGAAGAAATGCCCTTTAAGGCAGTGGAAGTCATTGGTAAATTACGGTTTATAACAATACAATATCCAATTTTGATTGTAGTACCTGTCAAAGAGTTAAATTTCCAGATGAGAGTTGTGCAGGATTTAGGTAATTTTGGTGCTTGATAACTGGTTTGATTGTTATGGTACGAACTATACACTTATAACCATGACCAGGAATCTCTTTAATTGGTTTTATTTAAGAAAAGACTTTGTTGATATGCTTAGTTGCTTTATGCCTTCTGACAAATCTTTGTTAACTTTTGACCAATGGTTTTTTATTCCTCTGGAATTGGTGAAAAACTGAAAATATTCCTAAAAATCTAAAATAGTATAATAGTTAGAGATAGTCTGCTACTTTTCATCTTCTTGTTTCAACATTGCTGTAGATTCTTTTCTGCGTGGCTTTAGGCTTTTAGATCCCTCTTCTGATGGAGCTACTAGAAATTAGGATTATCCTTGCCATATTGTAGTGAGGAGATGTAGTTTATGCTGCTTGCTGATTTGTTCATGTTTTAACCTTTAAAGTTTGAACATACTTCCTGCACTGTTTGATGCGTGACATAATCTTACACAATATTTGTTTGACTCCAGGTGTGGGTTTTGGCCCTGGAATTCCGGGCTTCCAAGTTGGCTTTGGATTTGGTGCTGGATGTGGTGTTGGTTTGGGGTTTGGCTACGGTGTGGGGAAAGGAATGGCACAAGATGAGAACAAGAGGTACTCTAATGTTGGAAATCCTTTTCGTGGATCTAGAAGCATAATTTCTGAGTAAGTAAATCATCTGATTATCCTTGTTTTTTTGTTTTCTTGGTGTAGATATGATCATTTTGTCTGAACCCTTTTCAATTATTTCATCTCATTAATTTGCTGATAATTGGTGAAAATCCTTTCTATTTTCTTTGCTAATAATAAGGTCAGAAAAAAATGTGAGAAGGCTTTGGCGTATAACACATAATACAAATACAAATATTTTTCCTAAAATTTGTTTATAATTTTGTTTGGTCAATTAGGTGCACAATGAATGTGATTAGATATTACATATTTATAAGAAGATCGGTGTTTAGATGTGGCGTTGAGAAAATCCATGGACTTCATGATCTGATCTGATTGCAAAATAAAACGTGATATAAAAATTTTATGATAGATAGGTGCTTAGAATACTAAAAAATGCTAGCAACTTAGCACATTCAGGCCAGTTAATTGCTCCAATAGAAAACACCAGAACCTGAAATAAGACTTTTAAGATTTTGCTGCCACTTTTAACAAGGAATTTAGCAGCATGAAAATCCTGCAGCTGCTGTTCAAGTACTATTAATTCTTAAGGCTCGTTTCAAGTGATTTGACATCTTGCTTCTTCAAAAAAATATCGTTTGATATACATGATAGCACTCCACCACTTTTATGCCAGATGACAATGTCACACTGTGTGGTTATAACGGGCTCTACTCACTATTCTTCAGATATACCATAACTGCAAAGATCTTATTGCGTGAAAGATTTTTTATACATTTGATACTTTTCCGTGGCTACTGGCTGCATTTCAATATTCATCTCATTTTTAACGCTATTTGGATATTTTTGTTATTTTCAGGGATGATATTACTGCACTTGTGGACGACCTCGTCATCAATACTAAAAAGCTTATCAGGGCAACATCAAAAGAAATTGACAAGTGGAGAAGATAATGGAAGAGGCCATTTAAGTCAATTGTATAAAGTATAAAGAAAAAACTCTACTAGTATATTCCATTCTATACACTAATTCAAGGCAAAATCTGCATATTCAGATTCGTAGCAGTACACGAGATACTAAATTTTCATATAATACTTAGTGGGGGCTATTATTGAATGCTGCCAATGTTTGACTGGGGTATGAAATTGAATGCCAGAATATTGCGAAGTAACCAGATCAGTGTGGCCTTGTAAGCTAATTTTCATAGGTTTTGGTCAATTTCCAGCACTCGAGAAATTAACCAGTGTCATCAATACCGGTTTATATAGCTGGTCCGAACTGGTTGTTGGAGGAAATGCTATGGAACGTGTGACTAGCTGGTTATTTTTCAGTGAATTGGTGAGCTGTCTGGTTGAAGCAGTGAACTAGTAACACAGAAGGTTTTTGAGTGAATTGGTGATTTGGTGTGTTGTGTATAGTATGGTACATTTAATAATTTTTTAAGTATGAAATTTGCAGGTTATAAATTCTTAACATATTTTAGTTTATGCAATGTAATTAATGATTTACTAGCTCTATTAGTGACTTCGTAACCTATTGTATTGATCTAAGTTGATAATAGAATCTCATACTATTGGATGAACATTCGTATATCAAATCAGACAAGGGTTTAAAATTGTTTCAAATATTATTTATTGATATTTTGATTTTTTAGGCTAGGTCGTGTTTTAACAAGCTCTGAAATAGTTGCAAATATTTTAATAAATAGCAAATCAATAAGTGAACTCCTGCATAGAAGAACAGCCAACTACAGCCCGTTGTGTGATATAAACTTGGTGGAAGCACCCAAATTGCTGCAAGCCTTGGGTTTTTCTAAATCTTCTACTGTGAAATTTGGTGGTCCAAACACACGAGACTTGCTGAAATTTTTCTTTCAAAATAAAGTCCAACCATAGAATGGTCCCAAAAGAAAACAAATTCTTTCACTCTTACTGTTTACTCATGTGAATGTTACTTCAATTGTGTGGTAGCCCTTATTTCTGCTGAGTCTGAAGGTAATTACAAAAGGCCTAAATGCCTTGCCTATGTTGGTATGTGGAATGTAAATGGTTGATGGAAAAAGGTCCAAGAGGTTGGAGGATAAAACATGTTATCCAGAACCAATCAATCTTCCAGCTCAGGAGATACCATCATCCTTCACACATCAGGGATTAGCCAATCAAATCCTTGCATTGGATTGCAAATCTCGCTTGTAGACCAATCAAAGTCCATGTTGATGAATCTGACGTGGCACGTTTACATCCACCAGTCCATGCATATAGTATCTGCATCTCCATCCTCTAACCCCTTCATCCTTCACTCACCTGCTTGTGACACATTCATCTGAGTTTGTGAGGCTTCCAAAGCATGGCTTCCCTTGCAGCTTCCACTGCTGCTGCATCCCTTGGCATGTCAGAAATGCTTGGAAACCCCATCAACCTCAATGGTGCCACAAGGCCTGCTCCATCTCCCTCTAGCCCTGCCTCCTTCAAGACTGTGGCTCTTTTCTCCAAAAAGAAGGCAGCACCACCTCCCCCAAAGAAAGCTGCTGCTGTCTCTCCTGCCAATGATGAGCTCGCCAAGTGGTATGGTAAGTCCTCAAGTTATGTGTGTTTCATCTCTGAGTTATGTTGCTTGTGTCCTCAAGTTGCTTAACTTCTGTTGCTTCAACCCGTGTTCAATGGACAGTGTAGTTGAAGAAGGATAACTAATGGTGCGTTTGGTTTTACATCCGTAGCACATAGCCTTCTTAGTTTAATAAACTTTTTCTGTTCCATTTGTTGGCAGGTCCTGACAGAAGGATCTTCTTGCCAGAGGGTCTCTTGGACCGATCTGAGATCCCAGAGTACTTGACTGGAGAAGTCCCTGGAGAGTATGTGCCTTGTCCTCACTTCTAGTCCACTTTAATTCACATTGAGATACAAGCCGTTGAACAAACAATGTTTGTGAAGTATTTTGGTTTTAATTTGGTAATGTGTGTCCATGCAGTTATGGTTATGACCCCTTTGGTCTCAGCAAGAAGCCAGAGGACTTTGCCAAGTATGCCTAACACTCACAATTTAGATGTCTGTTTATGTGTTGTTACATTACTTGTGTTGTTACATTACCTGTGTTGTAATGTTGGGGAGGTTGGTTGGTGGTCTAATGCAGATATCAGGCATTTGAGTTGATTCACGCCAGATGGGCAATGCTTGGTGCTGCTGGATTCATCATTCCTGAGGCCTTCAACAAATATGGAGCAAACTGTGGACCTGAGGCTGTTTGGTTCAAGGTTTGCAAGCTCTATAGCAACTGTCACTATGTCAAGTTCAATAGTACATTGTTTTTTATGACAAAACAAATGGAACTAAATAGACCTTTAAAGTACTAATGCATGACTCTTTCAGTTTCTCTTCTATGTGCAAATAACTCTAGTAGACTCCAGTTCAAACCAAATTTTGAAACTCGAGTTCAAAAGTTCAATTCCATTTTGTGTAAATGACAATTCTGGTGTAAATTCAACATAGATTTGAAAAAATGCTTTTCTTTTCCTTGTGTTTTACCCATCTCATATTCAATTTTAGTACTCATTTTAACCATGTCTTAAATAAATCCTAACAAGTGTGCTAATAACTTACTCTTTTTTTTCCACTAGAGTTAATCTCTACCTTCCAATTTAGCTCATAGCAATCCTTTTGTGATTGCATATATTGCTTATACTAAGCCAAATCAATTTTCTTTATGGAATTGGTGCAGACGGGAGCTCTGCTTCTTGATGGGGGTACGTTGAACTACTTTGGGAAACCCATTCCCATCAATCTTATTGTGGCTGTCATTGCTGAGATAGTTCTTGTGGGAGGTGCAGAGTACTACAGAATTATTAATGGCCTGGTATGTAGATTTCTCAATCTGAATATTTACTGTAGTAGTTGTCATTGCATTTTTTTCTTAATCTTTGTTGTAACATAAGAATTATTACAACAAGAAGGTTACTATTTATTCAACTGAACTATCTTATTAATGTTATTTTTGTGGAGCATGAACACTCTCCCAAAGACACTGCTTAATCATTTGATTCACCAAATTGTGACCTATTTTGAGCAGAATTTCGAAGACAAACTTCATCCAGGTGGTCCATTTGACCCGTTGGGGCTTGCAAACGATCCAGATCAGGCTGCCCTGCTAAAGGTGAAGGAAATCAAGAATGGTAGACTTGCTATGTTTGCCATGCTTGGTTTCTACTTCCAAGCCTATGTCACTGGAGAAGGTCCTGTTGAGAACCTTGCAAAGCATCTCAGTGACCCTTTTGGCAACAACTTGCTCACAGTCATTGCTGGGAATGCTGAGAGAGTTCCAACTCTCTAAACCATTCTTGTTCATGTTTTTTCTCCAATCTTAATGTACAATACATATCACTGAGATATTTTAAGGCATCTTGCTTTCTTCCTTGGAACTCAACTTACTCTTCATTTGTAGAGCCTGCCCTCAATCTCAACTCTACAAACTTGAATTTCTTCCAATTTTTCTTTGTCTGATTAAATAAAATCATTCCAAAACACTAAAATTTAGATCAATCATGCATATCTAAGTTAGCTCTGATACAGACATCATTTGACAAAAATATAATAATCACAACAAAAGCAAAAAAAAATTATACTAGGAAATTATATGGTTAAGATTATTAACTTTAACGATAAATTAAATTCAGAATAAATACTAAAGTTTTGTCCCAATAAATAGTTGCAGAGACATGTGGAGTTTCAGCTAGTATACTCTCAAGAATCTGATGTAAGCTAATCATGAGATGAGAGATGGTTTTTCGTGTGTAATTATTAATTCAGGCTCATCCTTCAACCCATAAATCGGTGATATTAGGAAGGAAAATCATGGTTGAAGCACAATCAGAGAGATTTTTGTTAAAAGGATATTGTTAAAAAAGTAACTTATTTTTCAAGTGATTCTTCGTAAAAATTGATATTTGTTTGCTTAGTGTCAAAAAAGATACTTTTTAACTAAAAGTATTTTTATATGTTATATATATATAAAGCTAGAATATTTCAAAGTCAAATTAGTTCAAGTTGATGTTATTTTGTAACAAAATATTCTCAGTCAGATCTAAAAAAATTGAAAAAAAAACTTTGTTTGAACAAATTAGATCACTTGTTATATTTTACATAATTTTTTAATTATACAAAATCGTTGGGTAAGCACAATTGTCACTGACAAAATTCAATCAATTTTTATTGAAAATCTAAAAATTGTGGTTATTGGACAAGTAAATTATTGTGAATTGTTTTTACTAAAATTCCTAGTGGTGTAGTCGAATACTTTGGTCGTTGAGCAAGCAAAGTTTTTGTTGAGTGACTAAAATTTGTTGGACAAGTTGGCGCTTTTGACTGAACAAACAAAATGATAACTAAGATAATTATAATATATGTTTCATTTGTTAAGCGAGCAAAATAATGGTTAAATGAAATAATATTTTTTAAATTATAAAAAAACATGATTATTTCTAAATGTTGAAATATGTGTCACTGTATTATTATATTTTAATGTTTGAATATTATAATAATAGAATGAATGATAAATTTTTAATTCGTTAGTATTTAAATTAAGTTCAAATATATATGATTGAGAATATATATAGTTGTGATATGACATGTGATGTTTGTAAATATAGTTATTTTTAAAAAATGAATACTAGATATTTATACTGTATATTGAATTTGGAATTATGAAAAAAAATAATCATAACTATATTAATATTAGACTCATATAAAAAAAATATTAAATAGTGAGAGTAAAAAATATTTATATATAAAAAAGAATTGTATATCATAAGTTGTTATAGAAATTTATTCTATTATATAAATGAATGTGTATAATAGTTTTATTGTATGAAAGATCATATTTACAAAATGACATGAGAGGGTAACATGTAAAAAACATAACAAAAACAATTTTCTAACATGTTAAATTTCTTTTGAAAAAATTAACACTATAGAAGGAAGTTTTCGATATATATTCATTTTGTTAAAAAGTAGCACTATATAAACAAGTTTTGTGTGTTCGTTTTTTGGTTTTAATAAAAGCATTAGTTTAGCACAGCAGAACCATTGAGTTAATTATTTTTTTCAAAAAAAGTAAGAAGACACAACGGAAACTTATTTTCATTATGTTAACATTGTCCATTATGTTATTTTTCTTTTTTTGGAAAATTAATAACAGATATTATTTCTGCTGTATTAACTTTTCTTGAAAAAACAACACAGTGAAAACTTGTTTCTGTAAAGATATTTTCATCAAACAAGTAAAATAAAGTAGATGAAGATTTTTATAGTAGTAAAGGGGTGCCAATAGCAATGGCAGTAAGAAACACCCTTTTGGATTTTCAACTTGGGCCGTGTAGAAATAAGGCTAGCCTCTAAAGCATAAGTTGCTATTTGGAAACTGATTATAATATTTAACTCTTTTTCGTTCTTTTTCTCTTTACACCTTTTCATTTTTTATATTTTGAAAAATAATTTTTCCAAAACTAGTTTATAGCGCAAAAATAAAGGAGAGAACATATAAATTATCCCACGTAAGATTGAGTATTTTGCAGGAGCTGACTTATTTCTGTGATACTTTTAATTATTAATTAAAAAATATATGATTGAGATTGTATTTTATCACAATCTCTAAATCAATTCTTTTGATAGTCTAACACAATAAACCATCATTTCCTTAAAATAAGTTCATTTAAAGACAAAACCCATGTTCCTCATTGAACAATGCTTAGCTAAGTGGAGAGTGGTGTCTCCTAAAATAATCAATTTTCACTTTTTATTTCTATTTTTCATGTATTAATAATACATAGGAGTTAGTGAGAGATAGGAGAACATTGGCTTTTAAAGCTGCTTTCATTTCATTTTACCTAGCATTATAAAGCTATGTTAATGAATTTACCTAGCATGGGCTAGCATAATAAACTATTAATTATAATAAGAACCTCTTTTCTTTAGCATGGTATTTATTAATTAGTTAACTTTCTAAGGAAAGGGATAAAAGGAAACACTAATTAATATTTTTTCCCTAAGTTGGATACTTGGGTCCATTGTCATCATTTCCAGCTTTATGCTAGGAATCTTTGTTTTTTATTTTTATATGGTTTTGTATTTTTCTTTTTCACCCTTTTCTTGTATTCTAATGTATGAAAGACAGCCTAAGCTTTCTGCATATCCTATCAAAAAGAGATGCTCTTGATGTTGATGTTGACCAATACCATTCTTAAAGACTCCATTTTTCTAAAGTGGCATGCACAAAACAAACCACACATGCAAACCCACTTCAATTTCTCATGGTAGACAAAAGAAAACTTCCAAAAAAGTTTCTCCAATTAAGACAACTCTAGATCATCATGCAATTTCCAAAAAAAAATAGAAAAATAAAAATTATAACTTTGGTATGTTTTTATTCTTTATCTATCATATTTAAAAAAAAAATCAAATTTTATCCAATATTGAGTGTTTGGTACATTTGTTATTAAATTGTTTTTATGGTGCCTTAATTGAATATGTTATTAGATCTAGGGTTTAGTTGACTAAAAATAACAGAAATAAAGCACATGCAAACTTGATAATTTGATACAAAAATTACAAAAAAATTGCAGCTTGAAAATTAAAAAATTAACCCGAATAAAACACATGTTCAATCATTCACAAGAGAATTGAGATGGTGATGCAAAGTTACCTTTCAATTATGCACATGAATAGAAAAAAAAATATATTATATAGAAGATGTGAAAGCATGATAATTAATTTCCATGTTTGTTCCTTCCCTTCTATGTTGGTTATTGCTCCATTACTACCCAACAGCAATGAGAGAATGACGGCTAATAACTCTTAGCCACATGACCTCAAAATCGTCACATTCAAGTTTTTTTAATTATGATAATTGTTTTTATCATCATTATTATGTTGCCTACTAAGTTGATTTGAAAAAAGATTACGAAATCTAATTGTAGTATCAGAAGCTACTCGAAATACCTACACTCCAAAATGATGATAATAACATGTTTTAGTCATTTTAACATATTAAACATACTTTCAATAAATTGCTTAATATTTACAATCATATCTTAATCGTGTAATCAACAATAATTAGACATAAAATAATAATTAAAAAATATTTTTGAGTTTACTTAAATTATCATAATCATTTATTCAATATAGTTAGTATAAATAAATACATACTCTAAAGTGAAAGGTATTCACTTTTGTAAAATAATTTTATTTTTTTAATATTAATTTAAGTCTCAGAGTATCATTGCAGGCAATTCAATCAAGATCGAAGACTTAAAACGAATAAAAGAAAGATTTAATGTTCTGATAAATAGTTGTATATGTTATTTCGGTTATGGAAAAATATTATTTTTTTTTCATTTATTTCTTTTTCATCTTTTCAATAAAAGCAAAAATATTAAAGTTATTTTCTAAATATAGTTTTATGTTTCTAAAACTTTACTTACTAACCTAAGCGCTAGATTATAACTGTAATTACTCTCTAAAAAGAATCAAAGAAAGTCTCACCATACTTTTTAAAACTACAAATAATATAAATGACTATACGATGTCGTGTAAATAGTATTAACCTTGTAAAACAAATGTTGCAATTTCTATAAGGATACTAATAAAAAAAAGTATAAATTATTTGGAGTATACTCCTAAATAAGTAAAACTAAATTAAAATTGAAAAATAAAAAAAAAGAGAGAAAGAGTCATAGAGAACTATTGTGTGCAAGAGTTAAAAGAGTTTGTGATAGGATAAGGGTTACTGACATGAGGTGGGGACATATTAAAACCTGTAGTGGCCAACAATATTCTAGAAATGGTATAATTGTATTGAAATTTAATTTCCAAGGGAAAATAATATTTAAACTAATGTGTTATGATAAACATGTATCTTATTTTTGGATGAACTTTTTTTTTTGTGAATAATTAGATACTTTATTTTTTTTTTTTTCATTTTAAATCAAGCTTCTAATTTTAATGCAACCAAGTCCATTGAATTCATACACATAAAGTTCCACATCAAGGTCCATTATTTTTCATAGTCTAATTTAGATAGAGCAAGTCTAGGATTCCAAGCTATAGCAAATCCAAGGCCTCAAAAGCAGCATCATGCAACATTTATCTATTGTGCCAAAACCTCATTTTTGGGTGACTAATTAATTAATAATTATGAACCTTTTAATTTAGTTTATCTTTAGTTAACCAAGACACTAAACATGGTTATCTCACTAGACATTCACATTGTGCTCCAATCTCCAAAAAGGGTAACCCTTCACACCTAATCTTTTTGTGGGGGAATATGTGCTCCTTCAACACATGGACAAAGTAGAGAGGTACAACAACATCAATGGTGATTTCTCATACAATTTGTGATTAAACTAATGCTAATCACATTTAACCACTTTATCTTTCTTTTGCTACAATCTTTCCATATTCTTCTTTGTCTTCACCAAATGTTAGTTGCATCATGGACTCATACAAAAATGTTTTTTTTTTTAACTTAAAAATAGACAATTTTATTTTTTTGTGGGAAAATTTATTTTATTATATTTTTTTTTGTTTGGCTTAGAAATATCTATAGTATGGTCAATTATTTTAGGCCATGCCTATTGGGCAATGGATGAAAACAAAAGGGGATGAATATTATAACTTATATTAACATTGGGACAAAATGGAAACAATTTAAAGATTTAAATAAAGGAATCTTCCATTCTAATAGTCCAATATTTTGAAGAACATGGTAAGAGGTGGTAATAGAAAATTACAAATTGATCAAATTTTGTAATGAAGATTTTTGTGAAGTGAAAGTGAATGAGAGAGAAGAAAGTGTAGAAACAAAGAGTGGGAAGGGGTGTCAGCAACCTCTGAAACAGCACAACTGGGGAGACCCAAAAAAGCAGAGAAAAAGTGCTTTGAGAAAACGCACTTTTCAGGTTTTCATGCCTTTAAAATATTAAACCTAATTTCAATTTCCAGCTATCAGCTTTTTTTTTAAAATAAAAACCATTAATTCATTCATATAATGACACAGTAAATTATAGTTTTAAACCATGATTTTGATCTTATTGCTTTGATGTTATTTTAGTATTCAAATTCTGAAAAGTTATCAATTTCAGTCCCATTTAAACTTTTTTATAATAAAATCCATTCTTTTTTTTTTCTCACCCACAAGATAAAATTAGATGAATAGAAACTAATTCTAATTCTCGAATGATAAAACTTATTAAATATAAAAAAATTAATTAATCAAAGTATGGAAATAAAAAATAAAAAATATGTAAAATTGATAATTAGATCAAAATTATATAATTTTTTTAGAATTTAGAGACTGAAATGATAAAATAGGTAATTTAAAAAAGACTAAGGTTATAAT
>Ga0123340_1004328_pt1 | contig 13454 bp, 12 predicted proteins | sample SirMexnodulemix_FD_89961 | JGI IMG/M metagenome (GOLD analysis project Ga0123340, IMG submission 89961) | Root nodule microbial communities of legume samples collected from Mexico - Siratro Mexico nodule mix | ecosystem: Host-associated > Plants > Roots > Nodule | place: Mexico: Nepantla... | reverse complement strand
TATATCATTATATATTAATTATTTTATTAGTTACTTTTATCAAATACTTCTAATCAATAAACCACTTTATAGAGTTAGAACTTATAAACTTGTAAGATAACAGCTCATCTATAGCTACCAACTAATTCTTTTACCAAACATATTCATAGTCAAAATTTAACTACTTTTTACACTCTTGAATTTAAATCACACGATATTTTGAATTATGAACTAAAATGTATAACTAATTTGCTTGTTTTTGATATTTGAAGCATTTAATTCGTAAAGGCAGCATGAAAGCCGATTTTGATGACTAAATTTTAGTTGGAAAGAAACCAAATCATGAATGAGAAGTATACTTCTTACTTTTAGACACAGAAAACTCATTCTCAGTTTCATAGTTGCTTTCCTTTTCCTAATGTTTGGTAGCTAAGCTTTTCTCAAATTCAAGTTTTCACAACTTTTCTGCACATGCCTAACCTTTATTTAATACTAAAAAATTGTAAAATCCAGATCCTATTTAGAACTCCTTATTCATATTTTTTTTTTTAAAGTTAGACATAAAATGATTTAAGTTTTCCTAATTATAATAAATTTGTTAAAATAAACTGTTAAAAAAACTCACCCATCTAACTTATTTAAAAAATGATAGCAAGAGATACATCAAATTATAAAAAAAACAAGTTCGATATTATTTTTTTCCCACTCCATCAATCTTTTCTTTTCTACAAATTCTTATAAAAAAAGTTTATTTGAAGAGAACCTAAGTATTGTTAATTACTGTTTGATAATTATATCCTTTATGTTTTTACACTATTTGCATCAAAGTTACATCTCTAAGGAATAATTTTGATTACATTCGAAGATCCAAATTAAATTAAATTGTTGATAAGAATGAGAGTGATAAAAATTAAAACTTAACCTAATTATTATATATTGCATATGCAAATTTATTTGTGTTTGTTATCTAGTTTTTAAGGAACAAACAATTCGCAATCTTTATAGAATGAGTGACAGAAGAGTGAATAGAGGCTACCATGTCTCATCATTTGCCATCTCAACAAATAGGTTTCTTGACTAAATCCAACTTTTTTTTTTCTTTTCTTCATACATTTCTCTGGATGAACTACAAGTTAGGGATAATGGAAGATGCAAAATTAAGCTACAAACAAACCCCACATTCATTTTCTTTCTACAATTTTCTTTTTTCTTTTTTTTTCTTAACATGGTATATAATAAATTTACACATTCTTCCAGTCTTCTCAACACCACCTTTGGTATCTCACAAGAGATTCACCCTCCTTTTCTTTTCTTTTCTTTTCATCTGTTTACCTTTGTTGCTTTTGTCTTCACTTCTAAACCATGTCATCTATGGATTATCTAAATAGGGTAGAATAAATGAGGAAGCTTGCATTCTAAGAGTAGAATATCAACAGTATATTTCACTTAGAACTTTGAGGTGTGTTCTTTTGTTCCTTTCTCATATTTTCCTTTTTTAACTGTTCATACAAATTGCTTCTACACTTTCCTTGTTAATGTAATTACTATATTAAATGAGCATATATCAGAGTAGTTTGTGTGTAATATAGAACACTTAACCTTCACCCTTCCCAGATATTTTTAACAAAGAAACATGTACAAAAATTAAAGCTGTTAAAAGTATAATTAAAAGAAGAACCACTTAAGTATCTTTAATCTATCACTCCTCTATTCTGTTTTAATCTCACATGTTTTTTCCAGTGTTTTTCTTCTCTAGCTTTCAGAATTTTCCATGAATTCTGTATGGTTAATAGTAAACAGTGGTTGCCAATATTCCTTGTCTGATCATTATATTCATTTTAACTCTGTTTCCAGTTTTTTTTTTTAAATATATTTGATTTTTTTCTGCCACTAAACAAGAGCATTCATCTTCAACCTTGATTACTAATATTGCAATAGGAATTTTTTTTCTTAAAAAAAATGGTTTAATATTAGTGAAAACATTTTACATTATCAATTAACAAATAAGAAAGCATAACATCACTATACTAGGTGTTTCACATGAATTAAACTTTTTGTAGTTTCATATATAAGCAGCATAACATGGTTCGCTCATGGTGTAAAGATTCATCAGTAAGCAGTTATATCAAAATTAATTTCTAATGTACACACATACATATTCATCCTCGGTTAATTAACTAAATATCTTAAAGGCATCTTCATCTTTTCCAGTAGAGCACAATCATTGTTCATCTCATTCAGTTTAGCTTTCACTCATTAGTTACATTCATCTTAAACCTTGATTACCAAAGTTGCAATAAATAACAGTTTTAAAATTTGATTTTCTGACAGCAAAAAACACTCTGCATTGTCGGCAAATAGAAAGTATGGTCAGATCATTCACTTACATTAAACTTTTAATAGTTTCTAAGTAGATGACGCAACATAGTTCATTCAATAAGTTAACTTCTTAAGTGACCTTTAATATTTTAAACTCTCTGTTCTTAATCCTTATAGACCAGAATTATCAAATGAGTTTTTACAGTTGACTTGTATATCAAAACTAGATTGAAGGTAGTTTGGTAGAAGAATGCTGCTATTAAATTTCACAATTCATATTCCCTCTGCTGATACGAGGCTAACACATTCAATTGTTATTGTTGTTGCAGCTTCATGCATCTCAAACAGTTGTGAACACAAAGTCATATTACTTGTTTATGTGAAAATTTTCTGAGTGGTGAAAAGGCAGAAGGGAAAATGGGGAAGGATGGATCACCAAAACATCATAGTCCGTTGGACGCAAAGAGAAACCGTCTGACATGGATTTTAGGGGTTAGTGGGCTATGCATTTTATCATACATAATGGGTGCATGGAGGAACACTCCAGCACCCAATAGCCAATCTGATGTCTACTCCAAAGTAGACTGCAATGTTGGGTCAGCTTCACAAGGCATGGCAAATTCAGCAGTTCAATCATCAACAAACTTAGACTTTGAAAGCCACCATCAAATTGACATCAATAGTTCTGGAGGGGCACAAGAGTTCCCACCATGTGACATATCACTTAGTGAATACACTCCGTGCCAAGATCGAGATAGGGGTCGCAGATATGACCGTAACATGTTGAAGTATAGGGAGAGGCATTGCCCCAGCAAGGAGGAACAACTGTATTGCCTTATACCTGCTCCACCAAAATATAAGGCACCTTTCAAATGGCCTCAAAGCAGAGATTATGCTTGGTATGACAATATTCCACACAAAGAGCTTAGCATTGAGAAGGCCATTCAAAACTGGATTCAAGTTGAGGGTGACAGATTCAGATTCCCTGGAGGAGGTACCATGTTTCCACGTGGAGCTGATGCATACATTGATGACATTAATGAGCTTATTCCCCTCACCACTGGTACTATCAGAACTGCAATTGATACTGGGTGTGGTGTAAGTTGTTCTACCTTAGTCCTAATGCTCACAACCAAAGACAAATCCATCTTCATTTATGTTTGTGGCTCTATTTATTTCTTTAGTCTAATTTCCATACATGAAGTTAACAAATTTATTATCATCATATCAATATCTGATTGGATCTGTATACTATTTGCTTTTGTTTATTGAAGTGTATTTGTGGTAACATAGTGTTTGGATCTTTGGGTAGTTGATTTTAGTAGATGGTTTATCAAATTCAAATGTGTTGCTTATACTTAATTCCTTATTTCACATCTAATTGTAAAGGTTGCAAGTTGGGGTGCTTACCTTTTGAAAAGGGACATCATAGCTATGTCATTTGCACCAAGAGATACACATGAGGCTCAGGTCCAGTTTGCATTGGAAAGAGGAGTTCCTGCAATGATAGGTGTCATGGCTTCACAGAGAACTCCATACCCAGCGAGGGCTTTCGATATGGCTCATTGTTCTCGCTGCTTGATCCCTTGGCAAAAAAATGGTATTCACACTTCTCATATTATTATGGCCATTTGTTTTCACTGGATATTAACCAAGTACATCTATAAAATGGGACCATTTTTTGCTTGAATCATAAATTGCAACTCTTTGGTTTATTCCTAATCAAGTTTGTAATTTCCCTTCACAGATGGTTTGTACTTGATGGAAGTGGATAGAGTTCTGAGGCCTGGTGGCTATTGGATTCTCTCTGGTCCTCCTATTCGATGGAAACACTACTGGAGGGGGTGGGAGAGGACCCAAGAGGATCTGAAGCAAGAACAAGACACTATTGAGGAAGTGGCCAAACGCATATGTTGGACGAAAGTGATTGAGAAGGATGACTTAGCCATTTGGCAAAAGCCTAAAAACCACGTCGGATGCAAACAAACTAAACAGATTTACAAAACTCCCCATATATGCCAATCCGACAATGCTGACAGGGCTTGGTAATTCTCTAGATAATTTCTATTACAACTAAACTTATATACAGTTCCATAACTACTTTTGGTGGGGTGTGTTAAAATCAAAATCTCATCTTGGTACATTTTTTTCCTGATTAACATGTCACAACACAATAAATAACCTTGTCACTTAAATATGGTAGGAGTAGTTCAATGCTTTAGTTTGTGTATATGGAAAAACACCTCTTATGATAAGTCAATCTCTTAAATAGATTTGTGTTCTTTGAGATATCTAATACATTGTGTTCTTGTTGATAACCAAATAACTATTACCAAGACCAAATTTTGGTTTTGGTAATAGCACTAATAGTGTTATGATTACTGCATCTAAGGGTTGTTCATGTTTGTTTAATTGCATTGAAAAGGTATCAAGATCTGGAAAAGTGCATAACTCCATTGCCAGAAGTTAGCAGCCCAGACCAAGTAGCTGGGGGGGCAGTAGAAAAATGGCCTCAGCGTGCATTTGCAGTCCCTCCTCGAATTAGTAGTGGTTTGATACCAAACATCGATGAGGAGAAATTTCAAAAGGACAACGAATTATGGAAGGAAAGAATAGTACATTACAAGCATCTGGTTCCTCTTAACCAGGGAAAATATAGAAACGTGATGGACATGAATGCTTATCTTGGTGGGTTTGCTGCAGCATTAACGAAATATCCAGTGTGGGTTATGAATGTTGTTCCCTCAAATTCAGACCATGACACACTGGGTGCAATCTACGAACGAGGTTTCATCGGAACATACCAAGATTGGTGTGAAGCTTTCTCAACTTATCCAAGAACATATGATCTCATCCATGCTCCTAATGTATTTAGCATATATCAGGACAGGTGGGTAAACATTTTCGACATTATCTAATGAACACTCTAGCTTATGTTATGTGGTTATGTCTTATGATGTGTGGTTTTGTGTGTGAAGGTGCAACATTACTCTTATACTACTGGAGATGGATAGAATTTTGAGGCCAGAAGGTACTGCTATATTCAGAGATACAGTGGAGATTCTGGTGAAGATTAAAACCATTGCTGATGCAATGAGATGGAAAAGCAATATAATGGATCATGAAAGTGGACCCTTCAACCCTGAAAAGATTCTTGTTGCTGAAAAAACTTACTGGACTGCCGAAGTTAAAGAGAAACCAGTCTAACAGATAGGGTTATTTTTATACCTTTTTGTTTTACTTCTTAGGAATTAAATTGTAATTAGATGCTTGCCTTTTTGTCTTGACAGATTCTTCCTATTTTATCCCCTTAGTTAAATTACTTTATTAGAGCATCCCAAAAATCATTATCTTATTTTATTGTGGATTTATCTTTTTCAAAGATAAGGTTAACACTTTTCATTAATGCATTGCCAAAGGCCCAATGTTAGTTTTATCACTCAGATAAGAAAATACAATAACTTCTAACTATAAATTAGGCTTATTCGTTTTTAATCCATTAATTTACCTAATTATTTTTTATTTTTGTGAATGATAAAAGTCAAATATAAAAATGCATTGTTGAAAGTAAATTAGAATGGAAATTTATTTATACATCCTTTAATATTTCTATACCCTTGAAACATTTAATAAAATAATAAATGTTTTTTATTTTCCTAGTTGATTTATTTCAAACTATTTTTATATTTTAAAATAGAAATATCATAAAATAAAATATGTCATGTCATTGGTGTTTAACGAGTGTTTGATAAAAAATAGAGTATTTATGTATGAACATCTCTTTAGAATGTCAAGTAGCTTTAGATTTCCGGGTCTCATCATAAATATTTTTATTTGGTAGGATATACTTAAAGTATTCCATAACCAATATATGTTAAAAAAGAAAAGTTACATGCATAAGAAATCAGAGGTTCAGCAAGGTAAGTGCATAAAAAAGGGACACATTTTTGAGCTAATTACTTACTGCACTGTCACTTTTAACTTGCACCCCTGACATTGGATACAATAACCAAATTGTCCCGTCCGTTTCTCCCTCACTCTATCCTACCACCGCTGCTCTCATCACTGTCACCGTGACTGCACCATTACCACCACACAGAGAAGAAAAGAAGAAAAACACTACAAAAAAAAATATCGCATTCCAAAGAAGTTGTTCTGAAAATTTTCTCCTGAAAAATATTATTTGAAAGGGGTATCATATACATTTTGAAAAGTCTATTCCAAATATCATATTCTAAAAATCTTGTGTTAGAATGTATTTCATACATTGAAGAAATTTCACTCCAAAAATTTTCTCATACTCTAAAATTTACTAATTTTATTCAAAAATGTTTAAAATTTTATTCCAGAATATGTTTAAAATTGGTATTCCAGAATATGTTTAAAATTTAAAAATGTTATAAAATTTTATTCAAAAATGTTCAAAACAGGTAATCTGAAAGTTACTAAGGACGAAAATAATCATTTTGAAAATTATTGAAAATTATGAAGGTGCAGGTTCAAACTTAGGATGCAGGAAACAATTGCCTTTGATGGATGGTGCTAGAATGCAACGCCGCTTTGCCTTTGATGGATGGTGCTAGAATGCAACGACGCAGAAAAAATCTTGGATCAGATAGATACCAACTGTGCTTTCCTTACTTGTAAGAAGTATTTCCCTTCCATTACCTCTTTTCTACTTTTAACCTTTAACTAAACTTTTTCTTAGAAGGTTGGCATGACATCAGTTAATAAATAGTTGTTAAGACTGAAAACAGGAGGGTGATGTAATACATGAAAAAGATATTTAGATATACAAGGAAAGAGTAATATCATTGAATGAAGAATATGATAGAAAGAAAAGTAAATATTATTGGATGAAGAATGTGAGATTGAAGAGTAGGGATAAAAAAAGGCAGAGGTATTACTATTGAAGGATGATCAATGACCAAGCAGCCACATCTATCAAGGACCTACCAACGAAATATCAATGTTTCTAAACATTGATAACAGCCAAACATCTAAAAAAGTAGATTGATACCAGCCAGACACCTAAAAAAGTAACATTTGCCAATGGCAATGAGATCCACCTGATCAGAAAATATACATTTTAATCAAATCTCATAATGATTCAATTGCCACCTTTCAACCTAACAAAATCATGTTTAGAAAAATTTTGGACTGTAAACCTAACAAAATCATGTTTAGAAAAATTTTGGGCTGTAGGAAGAAAAAGATAACTCTGATTTATTTTACTATTTAAAATTGAGCCCCGGTTCCAAGGAAAGGCGGCAGTATGTCCAGTACCCAGGATATGGTGCAAACGACATACACAGCAAAAAGGCGGCAGTATGTCCAGTACCCAGGATATGGTGCAAACGACATACACAGCAAAAGTTTTCGCCCATGATCTCATTGCCTTCTGAACTCAAGCTATACATAACTGTAAAACATGCATGTATTACATACATCATCTCCTCTTTACTAATTCAGAACAGACATTCAGTAATAAGAAACCGAATAAGCAAAAGGTCTTTCATTTTTTTTCTTCAGAAGAAATAAATAAAACACACAAATACACAAAGCTATTATATAGTCAACCCTTCACTACCAGAGTTTCATCTTGTCCCCAAATTTTCCAGTCTATGTTTATATGACTTTTGCATTTGCATTTGCATTCACAGGATCAGTCAGCAGTCATTGGTTGAGTCATGCAACACCTGAACCGGGCCTTCCGAACTGTTGTCAAGATCTCAATCTCCGCATTCTCGAGCATTCCAACAACTTCAGCAAATGGTGGCCTCACATCAGGGTTGGGATCCCAGCATCTTGTCATGATGTCACGGAGAACAGGTAAGCAATCATTGGGTATGATCGGACGAACATTTTTGTTGACAACTGCAAATGCTGCCTGCACTGCTGTCATGTTCTGAAATGGAAGCATGCCGGTGATAAGTTCCCACAGAACAATTCCGAAGCTATATACATCCACCTTTTGTGTGTAAGGCCTGTGCTGGATCATCTCCCTGCAGGTTCATCAGCAAACAACATATCTAAATACTACACCACATTAACTTCTAAACAAGCAAATAAAACATTTAAAACTAATTATGAATTTCTACATTTCAAAAATGTTAGATAATTGGATTTTGGTCATAGCAGAAACATGAAAACATGCAGACTCTGAATCCGACTTGATTAGTGATATTATGTGTGATGAATGGAGATGTCCATACCCATTATAATTACCTGTACAAAAATTGCACAAATCTCCCACATACAATTAATATTGATTACCAGCTAGTTCTAGAAAGCTAACAACATACCTCACTCAGGAGAAGAGTAGTCTTATAAAGAAAGAAAACGGTAAAAATATATCATTAATCATTATAAGAAAGCAATTAAAAAAAAAAAAATAACCAAATGGCATTCCAATTCATCTGAATATCTAACAACTAATGCTCAATTTACAAATGATACACATCTGAATCCCTCCTTTCCCCTTACCACCCGAAACAAACTAATCAATGTCCTGCCTTAAATACTCTCCGTCACCAAATTAGTCCCTCAAAGATTTAGTCCATCACCAAATTAATAACTCATGGTCAAAATTGGAGTCAAGAAATAACTAAAAGAATATTTGGGAAACTAATATGGTAACAAATTAAATCTTTCATAGACTAATTTGCTGACAAAATCTATGGAGGCCTAAAATGATGACAAGAAATTTTGAAGGATCAAATTGAAAGAATACACTGTTAATAAAATGAGTTTAATTTTGAAGCACTTACAAATCAGTCAACAAATTAAACCCTACATATGACTTTTAAAGTGGCTATTACAAAAATCAAATTATATTGAAATTCATGATAAAGACTAATCATATGCCCAATACAGAAATTAACTAATCAAACAGTGTAACAGTTCAAATAAAGACATTGGAGACATGTCAATAAATATTACCAAAATATTAATTAATGGATCTATTTCAAGGCAGAGAGCATGAAAGTGCTTAAAAAAACTCAACAAATTAAATGTCCAATAGAAAAATAACTCACTCATCATGCAATGACTGACACACACCATGACATGACCACCTGCATCATGATATGCATGAGATAATGCAGGAACGTAATAGGATATGCCCATAATCAAACAGTTTCACACTTCATAACACTACTACAATATTGCTAAACTGCTATGCTTCAACCCAAGGCTATCGAGGCAACAATATACTAAGACATGAAACCAATACAGGAAGCTTACATGCAGTCTAGGGAAGGTCAAATGTATACAAGCTATATGGAAAAATATAGGTCAGACCAGCTGGGTCACCCAGAGATAGGCTAGTTAAAGGAGAGCCCTATGGCATATTTCTTGAACCAAAATCTCTTCTTCACTTGAACTAAACATAACAGAATATGAAAGTCATCTAAAATTACACCATCCTGTCTACCTTATTGCATACAAGCCAGGCAACTAGATGCATGAGTAGTCATAAACATTTATCAGGTCAGGATATCAGTATTTATAGGTTATATATATGAATGCACACCCAATATTCACCTATGGACTAAGTGTATTGGTTTGATGCAAAATGAAACGCAAACTGCAACTTCACTTCTTCCCAACTATCCCCTTCTCTAAATACTTCTGCTCACTTCTTGATGCATGAAAGAGTATAATAAGAAGAAGACAATGTGAAAATGTGATTAAACAAAATATATACCATAATTAAATTATAGTGAAAAAATATTATAGCTAAAGTTAAAAATTATAAAAATGTACAACATGATTTACCAGAGCCAGGCAATATTAAAGCCAGAAGCAAAAGAAAAAAATTGTACACAAAAAACATATATCTCATAAGGAAATTGCATAATTACTATTTCAGCTGTATATGCCATTTCTGTTCAGGATCACAATTCACAAACAACTGATTAGGAACAAAAAAAAAAAAACAGGATATAAAAAATAAACAATAGTTTGTTAGCAGCATTTAGAATATAAGCAATATTCCCTTCAATATCAGAAACAAAGAAGCAAAAAGTATTTGGAGCAAAGTATATTAATATTAAAAAAAGAGCAGTAATTGATCTTACGGAGCCATCCAGCGGTATGTTCCAGTCTCAGGTGTCATTCCTTCAGTTTGCACCTCAATTCGGGCAACTCCAAAGTCAGCAATTTTAATTGACTTATCACCAAAATTCAAAAGATTATCAGATTTCAAGTCCCTGTGGATCAATCCAAGGCCATGAACATAAGCCATCCCCCTTGCAACATCCAAAGCTTGCTTAACAGCCAATTTGAGAGGAACTGATCGCTTTTGACGCTTCATTAAAAATTGTCGAACTGAACCACCTTTAGCATACTCGGTTACAATGCACCACACCATTGGCTTGCGGCATGCCCCAATGAAACGAACTATGTTAGGATGCTTTAGGGTAGCCAACATCATGACCTCCTGCTGGAATTGCTGTTCCATCAATTGAGCCTTTGCTGGATCATTTTCAGGCCTCTCCAATATTTTGATAGCAACATCTTCGCCATTGTAAGTACCTCTGTAGAGTTTCCCAAAAGCTCCCTGTGCAAAAGGCTCTCCCATATTGAGTTTCCTCAAATCAATTGTCCACTCATCAAAATTGTCAAGCCCTTCAGTAGGAGAACTGTTGTCCATTAGAGCTTGAGCTAAAGCATCATCACTCAAAGCATGGGTAACTCTTCCACGACGATTGGCACTATGTGCAACAGAGTAGTTGTCATTGGCGCGCCTCCGCAACCCTTGGTGGTCCAACATGCGAGTATGGGAATCATTGGACCCGACACTGCTATTATCAATAGACATCGCAACAGATCCTCCACCATTACTTGTCTGTAAGCTCCCAACACTGTCAATTGACATGTTGGTACCCTCCCCAAGCTTATGGTAGAAGCCTTGAGAGAAATCATAGTAGTTGTTGTTATTTTTGTTGAGATCTATTATTCCCGGGAATTTCGCACCGCCTTCCAACATTTTTCACACAGAAGAGCAAAGCCTTCAAAAGTTATTATTTCTTCAGCATCAGAGATTGTAAATCAAACCACACCTGGAGAAACCCTAAAACCAAAACAAACCCACATAAGAATTTAGTATTTAACATAAAAAAACAGCAACAATGGCAACATCCATGAATGCATCTGTCTCATTATCAATTACACATGCCAGTAAGGGGGGAAAAACCACACCTGGAGAAACCCTAAAACCAAAACAAACCCACATAAGAATTCAGTATTTAACATAAAAAAAACAGCAACAATGGCAACATCCATGAATGCATCTGTCTCAATATCAATTACACATGCCAGTAAGGGAAAAAAAACTAGTGTTATTCCAATTGCAAACCGGATTTATGCAAAAAGAAAAAAAAGAAACAAGCAAAAGTTGGTTTAGATAACATCACCAAATAAAAAGCACTTCCAGTATCCAGTACCATCAGTTTTTTCCAAACTTAGAACAAAATGCATTTTGCATAACTTGTTTAAGAAAAGGAAAACAATTAAACACAAATAACATCCTATCAAAACAATCTCCAGACACAAACTCTCAAAGCCAGATTTACGAGCCCATCCTTGTGTAAATCAAGGCATACCCAGACTTCTCCATAACACAACCACTTTCCAGACAGCAATTAAAAAATTGAACCCTAAAACCAAAAATAAACCCACACAAGAATTTAGCATTTCAACATGAAAAAACTTAATAACAGCAACAATGGCAACATCCATGAATGCATTTGTCTCATTATCAATTACACATGCCAGTAGGGGAAAAAAAACTAGTGCTACTCCAATTGGAAACCAGATTTATTAAAAAAAAAAAAAAACAAAACAAAACATGCAAAAGCTGGTCTAGATAACATCACCAAATAAAAAACACCTCCAGTATCCAATACCATCAGTTTTTTCCAAACTTAGAACAAAATGCATTTTGCATCGTTGTTTAAAAGAAGGAAAACAATTAAACACAAATAACACTCTATCAAAACAATTCCAGAAGCAAACCCTCAAAGGCCAGATTTACGAGCCCATCCTCATGTAAATCAAGGCATACCAGACTTCTCAAAAACGGAACCACCTTCCAAAACAGCAATTAAAAAATCAACAACAATTAAAAGAAATCCACCGATCAGATGCCACAAACTCCAGTAGTTACACATGCCTCGAACATCACACACAGAGCAAGCAAAATTCTAATAGAATTCCTCAAAACAACACACAGCAGAGAGACCAAAGCACAGACAAGACACAAACAAGTCAATAATTAACAAAAATTACAAAAACCATTACAGAAAACTCTGAAGCCTCTCAAACCTGCTTTGCAGTCAAATCTCAGACAAATATTGACTAAGCCATCACTGATCTTACAAAAAAAGAGCAGAAAGAGTGAAAGCATGAACAAACCCTAAAATCTGAAAAGGGTTTAGAAGCAAAAGGTTAAGAAGACGCGGAAACGCGTTACCTCAAGGGAGAGGGTTCACGTTAACTACCCGAACTGTGGTGAGAAAGTTGTTGAGAGGGAGGTGAAGAGATCGAAGAGAGAAAAACCAAAGGAAATGGACAAGATTGAGTTCTTCCCGTACAAAGGAAGCCAGAGACCAGAGAAGGAGCGCAGAAGGAAATGAAATGGATGACTTTCTTTTGATTTTTCTATTTATTTATCAGGTTTTTATATGCCTAGTCTTTTTCCCCTTCCCTTCTAACATTCCAAGTCTTCACTGCTTCTTTTTCTTCACCCCTTTATTCTTTTATTTATTATTTACTTTTAATATTATTAAATACACTCTTATCTTTGAGTCACTGCATGAACACTCCTCCTCTGAGTATAATTCTGCAATTAAAACTTAATTTAATTTTTATGAATTTCATTAAACTGCATGATTTTTTAATTTTTTGTAATTTTATTTTAATATATATTTCTAAAAAAAAAGTTTTTTTACTTTTATAATTTAGTTCTATTCTTTATATTATATCAAAGTACTTTTATGAAAATGTCTTATAAAACTAATATTTAAATATTACTCTGATAAATATGAATACTACATTTACACAAAAATAACAATTGCAAATGACTATTATATGAAAGTTAAGAAAATGAAATAAAATTAAAACTATTTACATAATTTTCTTATAGAAATTAT
>Ga0123340_1004327_pt1 | contig 13454 bp, 9 predicted proteins | sample SirMexnodulemix_FD_89961 | JGI IMG/M metagenome (GOLD analysis project Ga0123340, IMG submission 89961) | Root nodule microbial communities of legume samples collected from Mexico - Siratro Mexico nodule mix | ecosystem: Host-associated > Plants > Roots > Nodule | place: Mexico: Nepantla... | reverse complement strand
GATAAATAAAGTGTATAGTCACATAATTTAATTAAAATTTATTTTTTAATAATTTTCGTTATTTGTAAAAGATAAGTTAAAATTTAATTTCAAAAAAATTATAAATAATTTTAATGAAAGATTGTTACTTAAAAAATTTGTTATATTGTTACATTATTTAGGTTGACAATTAATCTTAAAAAGCAAATGTTTTGTTACCTTAACAGGAAACAAAGGGTGCTTGATATGATATGAGAGAGAAAGAAGAAGAAGGAAGGATGTAATGTGAGTAAGGCATGGCCTTATCTTCTACCTTATGCTTTTCAACTCTGAACACCACATCTTCACTACCCCATTTCCATGCCCCAAAACTTTCTTCTTCTTCCCACTTCCCAACTACACCCTCCACTACCCATCTCCCTCTCTCTCACAAATGGAGAACAAAGGTTTCATTTTTCCCTTCCTTCTTGAAGAAACGGAAAGATGCCAAGATTATCAAGGAAGAACTCCTTCAGGCCATTGCACCGCTTGATCGAGGGGCCGATGCTACTCTCGAAGACCAGCAAACGGTTGATCAGGTCAATTACATGCCTTTCATATCATGCTTTCTTCATTTCCTAATTTTTTTGGGTCTATTTTTTATGGTTGTTTAACTAGTAGTGCTCCTTACTTTGTCCATAATGTTGTGTTTTTTTTATGATTAATTTTCTCTCAATAGAATTGTGGCCAATTTTTCAACTTTACTTGCATTTTTGTTCTTGATTCGGAGCAAATTTTGCCTAAATAGATTGCTAAGGAACTTGAGGAAGTTAGTCCAATAAAGGAGCCCCTAAAGTCTAGCCTACTGGATGGAAAGTGGGAGCTTATATACACTACATCGCAGTCAATCTTGCAAACCAAGGTAAACAATTTTTTTCCTATAGCTTAAATTCATGTTTATGTTTATATTCAGGTGATAGATCATCTAAATTGGAGCTATTATCAAGCAAAATTAAACTAAACTTAACTAAGTTAAAAGAATAAACAATTTTAGAAAAAACTTACCTGAGCTGGTCTTTTAGTTTAACTTTTTAAAGTTGAATTGTCTTGTCCCTAAACCAAACTGTTTAAACTGAACCGAATGGTAGCTTGTGAAGTTGACAAACATGGAAAATATGCTATAAAATAAGAAGTTTAATGAGAATAGCTCAAACACTGAGTAGTTGAAGCTAGTTGAACAGTTTATAAGCAGTTTGGAGTAGTCCTATGCAATTCACCGGATTTGTTGGCATTTCATCAGTTTAATTTAGTTCTACAACAATTTAATTCAATTCATGCACTTATCCACCCCTACCTAAGATATGGTAGATACTATGATGCAGCTAATGTTTGCAAGCATATTGCAAGTGGTTTCCTTCTTTTCTGTGTTCAAATGTTATTTTTGGAGCAGAGAATCATGTTCACGGAATGCACTTTGGAAAATATAAGACCAATATCTGTTAACATGTATTCAGTCATTCACTAACCATCTAGCATTAGTATCAAAACTAGCTTCTCTATTTTGTACTCATAATGAAGATAGTCCACAATACTGTTCCTATGCAATACTTGACCCATATTTTAACAAGCTTTCACTAAATTCAAAAATATCTATATTACTTTTGTTGTTCCCTTTCATTTTACAATATCAGATAATTCTGTAATAGATTTATAAAAATATTCTCCACCTTGCCATCTACCAATTTTTGCCTGCTTACTTTTTCAATAATGTGATGACAGAGACCAAAGTTGTTGAGATCAGTTGCAAACTATCAAGCAATCAATGTGGATATCCTAAGGGCCCAAAATATGGAATCTTGGCCATTCTTCAACCAGGTAAAACTTGTGAAATTGAGACAAGTGCATTCTCACTTTGACAATCTGTTTAAACAAAAGTTCAATTTGTGCAGGTAACAGCGGATTTAACACCTCTAAATCCAAGAAAAGTGGCTGTAAAATTTGATACTTTCAAAATTGGAGGCATTGTAAGTATTCAGTTCATTCAGAGTCTCACTAGTTATCATTGAAATTTTATTTTAGCTGACATTAGATAAAGAAGGAGTGAGTAAAGTTTTGTGGATTCTGTAAAGGTTTTTATGCAAATTCCATTAATCTAATAAGCTCCAACAAAATCCATACACATTATATTAGTCACAGTTTTGTACCCCTTTAATTTGAGCCTGATTAAGTACCCTAATGAATAAGTGATGTGTATGTATGTTTCTGCCCTGTTGAAATAACAGCTTATGAGCATGATCTATTCCATCACAATGTACACATGCAGATACCTATTAAAGCACCCGGAAGAGCTCGTGGGGAACTGGAAATAACATATTTGGATGAAGAACTGCGGTGAGTTACCATCTAGATTACATGTAGAGAATATTTTAGTTGGATTCATGTTTATTCTTTTTGGAGAAAGATGTCTTTGAACTCATTGGATGACCTTGCATATCTTATATGCTGATACTTCGACACTGTACATAGTAAAATACAATCATTTGATACTGAAATAAATTATTATTTTATTATTATATAATATTTTATTGAATAAAGAAATTGTAAATGGATGTAATTCATGAACAGTAGTGTTAAAAGTATAATTTTCTTATCTGTATTATAATTGTTTTCCTGTCATCTGTATAGATATCAAAAACTCATTGTCATACTTTGTCATAATAATGTAACAGGGTATCAAGAGGCGATAAAGGAAACTTGTTCGTATTGAAAATGGTGGATCCATCTTACAGAGTTCCTGTGTGATGGCATTGTCAGCATTGCAGTGCAACACTTGTGTTCAACCACTTTCTGTGCAAAGATAAAAGCAAGTAGTATGAATATAATCTTAAGCTCTAAATGAGTTCTACACTTTTACCCCTTGAAATTTGTCATATTGTACAATGTGGGAAAATGTATGATTCAAAATAAGTGGTTAACCATGTTTATGGATTTAACTTCTGAAAAAAAAAATGGTTGGTCACTAAAATAAAAAAATCAACCATTAATATTTATCAATACTTTGACTGTATCAGATCCAATATTTATTTAGTATAATGTGATATGCTGACATTCCAATTTTTACAAGAAAAAAAATGTTTGTATCTAATATTTAATAAACATATCTTAAACAAATTTCTTTCTTAAGATATAAGTAAGTTGTTATAAATAAATAGAAAGAAACAAAGAAATAATATTTAATATTTATATTTAACATTTAATAATCATATCCCAAACAAGATTGTCTGTGAAAACATAAGCAGATGTGATAATCAATATGAAGAAAAAAGACACAAAGAAAGAAGAAATGACCATAATAACTCAAATGTAATTTGATTTTGATGGTACATGTTTTGTTTGAACGGTAAGATAAAAGTTTTCCTTCACGGACTGTTTTTATACATCGATCACATTTTACTTCTATTTCTATTCTTCTGATTTCACAATTAATCTCAAAGGTTAACTATTTTAATACAAACAAATTCGTCTATATATATTTTTAGCAATATTATTTAAACTAAAATCTATATTTACTTTATTTTAAAATTTACTACTATTAATTTAAAATATTTTTTCATTTTTCTTTGATAAATATTCAACTCATACACTTCTCCATCTCCACTAAAAGAAATTCTCAGTAATTTTGCTTGTAATCAGTTGATTCAAACCAAAAGAAAGTCGTAAAAAGGATAGTAAAAAATTAAAATTATGATTACATCATACACAAACAAAATTGTATATCATATTTATTAAAATTATTAAGTCTTTTATAGATATACTCCTATTCTTATACATATTTAATTAACGTATTTATTAGTATACCCTCCTCCAACTGGATTTGTTTGAACGGTCAAAAGAATTTGAAATAGCTAAACGAAAAAGCGGGATAATTTTCGTTCCACCCTCCTCTTCCCCAATTTTTTAGCTTATAAGGCATCACAACATCATATGTTTCGACACATTTCCCAAACCCTCAAATCTCTCTCTTTCCGCATACCCAAAAGGGACACTCTGCTCCCCAGCTCAGATCTTCATTCTCTCTTTCAATTTCTCACTCTGTAAGCTCTTTCTTAGACCCCTTTCTGTTTCTATATTTCTCAATTAACAAAACTTGTTATTTTTGAGTTTGGTGTAATACTAGTTCTACACATTTGCATATGAATCACTTCTTTCAATCAATTTCTAAGATTTGGTATTAGTCCTCTGTCTGTAATTATGACACAATGTTAAAATCTCATCTGGGACCTCTCTGTTATGTTGTGCATTGCTTCAGAAGTAGAATTCAGATAACCCGTGAATATAATTCATATATAACCGGTGTTCAATTCTGTTGCTAATAAAAAATTGGTTTTAGAGTTTTCAAAAGAGAAAGATTTAGCTCATAGGGGTTGTGTTGTGAGTTCTAACAATGTAAATGATTGAACTGGATCGTGGAATTGTGAGACTAAAATAATTATGAGAGTCTTTATCTTTTTCAACTTTATTATGTGTTCATGTTGCTGTTTGGAAAGATGTTTTTAATCTGTCAATTGACAATCATCTATTTTGGTTTTTTTCTGTTGTCCTCAGCCATGGAATCTCTCCCCGATGCCATTATTCAATACATCTTGTCACATATGTTTAATGCTCGAGATGTGGCGTGTTGCAACTGTGTTTCTAAGCGATGGAAGGAGTCTATGGTTTACAACAAAAGTCTCTACTTCCCTCGCATCGCGTTTGAAAACCTTTCGGATGGTCAGAGTCCGGAAAAGGTTGTGAGGAGAATGGTATCGAGAGTTGTGCAACTAGAGGAGCTGATTGTATACAGCCCCTTCTCCCCTTCTGGCCTTGCTTCATGGCTATCACTAGCTGGTCCATCTCTTTTGCAGCTTGAGCTTCGACTGGACAACCTTGCTGAATGCTTTCCCTCCCGAGAAAGCCCTTCAAAATTGGATTGCATTGGCGCAGCAAGGAATTTGAAATGTCTCAAACTCTGGGGTGTCTTGATGAAACGTTCCCCCAAATGGGACGTTTTTGAAAATCTTAGGACCCTTGAAATAACTGGTACAAGATTGGAGGAACCTGCATTGACTGCGCTGCTTCAGGCATGCCCATATCTGAGAAGGTTTCTACTGCTTGGATGTGAAGGGGTTAGATCAATCTCAATTGAACTTCCCTATTTGGAGCAGTGTAAGCTGGATTTCTATGGTATGGGGAACTGTTCACTTACACTAACCTCATCCAAAATTGAATCTCTTGAGGTACAAGGCTGTAGTTGGATTACGGTTCCTGAAGCCCAAAATTTGAAGAAACTTTCAATATCCAATAGTGCAGGTAATTGAATGTTAGAGTCGTTCTTATACTTTCCTTTTATTGGCCTTTTTTGTTCCCAAGTAAACTAGAAAAGTATTGTCTTTTTGGTTTAGTAGGCCTAATGTTCTCTCCTCTTTTCATGTTAATTGCTTCCAGGGAGAATATACATGGTTGAGTTTGGAAGCCTTCCAGCTCTGGAGTTCCTGTCTTTGAGGGGAGTTCAGTGGTGCTGGGATGCAGTATGCAAAATGCTGAACTGGGCAAGAGAGGTAAAGCATCTTTATATGAAGGTGGAATTCAGTGGGGACTTCGAGGCTCTTCAACCCTTTCCCGAGATTGATTTTGTTGATTTTTTCAACAGCCATCCCCAGCTGCGCAAATTTGACATCCATGGAGCCATGTTTGCAGCACTGTGTCAGAGAAACAGTCTGAAACATGTAAATTTATAATGACATTTTTTATATTATAAATCTGATTAAGGTTTGTTCTGTCAAATCTTATCTAATAAATGTTCATCTGCAGGTGGATCCGGGATTTTTAATTCCATGCTTGGAAGAGGTTGTAGTCACAGTGAGATCACCATTAAATGCTGAACAAAAAATGAGCACTCTTGAGTCCATGTTGAAGTATGGCAAAAATCTAAGGACCATGGTTATCAAGATTCTTCAGATGAAGAGCTCTCATAGCAGTGCTGATGATTTTTTTGATGAGATTTGCCGGTTTAGATACATGAACCATAGGATAGTTCGAATAGAATAAAGATCAGACAAGGTCGTTATTTCTTTATGCTTTTTTAATTGTGCTAGTTTCCAGTTTCAGACGAACTGCGGAGTTGATGTCTCAATTTTGAGGAGCTTATGGTTTTAATTGCATTTTAAAATTGATAACCTCCCAGTTTGGGCAGTAAATGCTTTACCAGTTTTCCCATGATTACCAATAGTACAAGATAATGCCACTACCATATTTGCCTCCAAGATAAGCTCAATTGAAATTTGATGCAATTCATTTGATGTTATGGTTATGGTTGATTGGTATGATGCTGCACCATTAAAAGATTTACATATTTGTTATGATGATGATTAAATTATTTATGATTTACATTCAATAATATGTAATCCATCAGTAATCCCATCATTAAATTATTTATGATTAAAGTATTGGTTGGACCATCAGTAATCCATGGTCCAACCAATCCATGCTCCAACCAATACTGTATTGGTGAAAAAAAAAATGTTTTGGGCATCATCGATCGCAGTTAATCTTTCCCAGAGAAAGTAATTAATAAATTATAGTATTATTTTATATAAATTTTTCAACAACTTCTACAAAAGATAAAGTCAAAATAATCTTTCCATGATTTAGTTTTCTAACCGTATTTTTTGCTAAGTTGAAGTTAACCTTTACTCAGTTTTTAAAAGTTCTCTTTAACATTTTCACAAACACGTACAATTTATAAAGCATTTTTTTTAAGTTTAGAACAAAATGTTTACTTCAATTGAGAACTTCTCAGTAATTAATACTGCTTCCTACATTTGAAGTTAACATATTAAGATGTGATTTTACTCATTTGAGTCGTGTCTCCAAACATGCTACAAATTAATTCAAACCAGACAAAGCAAATTTCTGTGGATAAGGAAATGGAAACAGTGCAAGAATTTCACTACTTGTGAAAAGAAGCAAAGCTCATAAAAATGTCATAGTTACAGAAAATTCCTTCTTTAAAACAAAATCAAAAAGTGTAGCACCATCTAAATAAGCTTTTTCTTGTGGAAGTATCGCTTCAAATGCCACAACTGCAAAACTGAAACTGCAATGCAGACACCTAGGGACAAAAAGCTAAACCACACCACTCTGGCATTTGTTGATTCACTCACGTTCCTCATCTCTGCTTCCCTGAGTAAATTTCAAAAAACACAAACAGAACAAATATGATACATCAGAAAAAGTTAAAACTTTTGCAACAAATTTATTCTGCAACAAATAAAAGTTACCTGCCCCTCAGATACATCAAATTCTCGTGGATAGACTCCACTGATCCTTCTAGCTTTTTCAACTCGAGCTCCACTCCCTAGCCATCAATGTGAAATCAAATACATAAATATTTGACTAAAATCATATTAGTATTTCCAACAAGCTCTTTCAACTCCTAGTGAAATCAAATATGCACTAGAGGTAGTATTTCTGCTCCGTGTACAACCAAAACCATTAAAGTAAAAAGTTGTAGATGAATTATGGTAAAATATGAATGAAATTTTTACCTCAATCTTCTCTCTTTTAGCAACCGAATCCCAATCCTTGGCTGCAATTCCAGTTTTCCAATCGAGGTCCACAATAACTTCTCCACCTCGATCATTACGATTCACCCAGAAGCATGCAAGGTACAGTCCACTCTCTCGAGATGTAAAAGCGAAATTACCCAACGGTACGCCATCCATATAATGAAGCTCGTTTCCATATGGTGATGACACCTGAACATTACACATTACTATGCCAAATATCCTTCAACCAAACATGGCTAAATAATCGCTATAATTCATCATTTCATGTAATCAAAACATAGATATCTGCAGAATTTCTGTAAAGGTAATGCTAAATGAACCTTTACATAATATATACCTAATTGACGATACAGGGACACTTGCACACTCATTTACACACTTTCTTTTTCTCAATCTCTTTCTTGTCATATTATATTACTTATTACAACTATATTTCTCTGTCTCTTCCCCTTTGATGATGTAAACAAGGCGTGCATGAATCATATTTCTTATTTGAAACCGTCAAATAGTTGAGATCACGATCTTACGCGTAAGTTATTTATTTAGCGCAGCAATTAGCAGACATTAAAAAGAGCAATGCAGATACGATAGAAAATCATGCATGGGTTCAGGTTAGAACAGTGGAAACAACAATGAGGGTCTCGAAAGAAGGCAGAAGAAAATTAAATTTGGAGAGCGACCCGGGAAATAAAGAGGAAAAGGGTGTGCGAAAAACGTTACCTTGGTGGAAATGGTGGCGTTGGGGGAATCACTGTTCCCAGTGGCGACGACAGCGTAATGGACCAAAACGACGACGTTGCTGTGGATTTCTTCGGAAACGCACTTGCTGCCGGAGGGTGGTATCGTTAGCCATAATGCGCGAGAGGTGGAGAAGAAGAAGAAGAAGAATAAGAAGAGAAGTGGCAGCAACATTGACATGATAATATCTCTGTGCTATGTGAAACCAATGTCTGTGTGTGATGGATCTGGTTTTTGTTTGAGGAGCAAAGTTTCTTCTGATGTGACCAACAACGTTGTAACATGTAACATCTGTAACTACCTCTTGGCTTGTCTTTTTTCTCCCACAAATCTTCTTTTTTTAGCTATTCTCTTATCATTGTTTATTAATCTTTCTTTGCTTTTTTCATTCAAATAACTTTTTTTTTTAATTTCAAAACATCAACTACTTAAGATTTTTAAATACGTATAAAAAATATTTAATTCATACGACTTTTGACTAATTTATCTTCACTATTATTTATAATTTTCTATAGTATTTCTGATTCCTAGATTTATACTCTTTCACAACGAAAACTAACGTTTTACTAGGAGTATTTTGTAAATATCAAAGGCTGTTATTACTCAACTAAAAAACTATCTTAATTAATCAACAACGTATAAGAGTATACTTTAAAGCGAAATACACAAATACATACTAAAATTCTAAAACAACCAAATTTTAAATAAAATAAAATACTAAATTTTGAAACGGAGAAAGTTGCTTGTAACTTCTTCCTATATCTTCTCTGGTCTCAAATAATGAGTAATGAAACCATTTTAATTAATCCCCGATAAACCTGATTGACTGTAGAAAAAAATATATAAATAAAAATTTAGATTTTACAGTTCGAACTATATCAAACTTTATTTTTATATAACTATTACATTTTTATCAAATTATTATAGTAACTTTAAATGTTAATTTTATTCTAGAAAGTTAATTTGAGTCCTTGTTCATCTTTTGTAAAATGAGATAAGTGTATTTTGCTCTCACTCCCAGAACTTTTTCTTTCTTAAATTAGGATACCAGTTTCTTTTGCCTATTTTTTTTTTTTTTTTTTTACCAAAAGATTGCATACATATTTCTTGAAAAGGTTACGCTTAATTTTAATACAACTATACACTTTCAAAAATAGAATAAAAAAGCTGATAATAATTTTGTTTTATATTTTAATTGTAGATAACTTTGTTCTCTTTTAATTAATTACATCACCCGTCGATTGTAGTTTCTTTAATATATAATCAATTTTTTTTCGCTGTAAATATTGTTCGATAATTAACGGAAACGTATAATGATATATAATATTTTTTGTAAGAAAAAAAATCTATACTTTTTATTACCAAAAATAACTAATGAGTTACATTTTCACTTAATTAAATGATCTTATTTATAAAGTAATTAACTACACCGTGATTTGTAATTTTATAAATTGAATAGTTAAAAATAAAAAGCCATTAATTGCATAAAACGCAAGCAAATTTTGTACTTTATTTTATATATATATCCAAAATAAAAAGCCATTAATATTTTCAATTTTATTTTTTATAATTATAATCACTAGCGAAAATATAAATGTTATCCAATACGTGTGTATATTTTCTATCATAATAAAAAATAAAAAAATATAATTGGAAATTTTAATTATTAAAATAAATGTCAATGAAACATTAATGATAAATTAATTCAAAAAATCTCCGTAGTACAAAAATAAATTTCCTTTATTAATTATCATCAATACAATAGTTATCACAATAAAAAAAGTAACAAACGTTAAATATAAAATTGTAAGAAAGCATATATAAAAACAATTATAAAATAATATCGTTTATTAATTAACATAATTATGCATTAGCAACATTTCCGATCTTCAACCACTTTAAAAATGCTGACAGTGAATCTATTCCTACAAAATGAAAAAGTTATTTGATGTCTATAGCTACCAACATAGTGGGGACTATAGGAAATTAAAAGTGAAATATATACATAAACAAATTATTATTAATTATTATATTAACAATTAAAAAAACAGTTACGTGATCAGTTTTTTCCTTATCTAATTTTCTATATACTAACTGTTGTTTTCTTTACTTTTCTCCAATTAATTACATATGTGTCATTTTCCCAGTACAATACCAATAACATAATACTCAATTACTATTTAAAAGAATAGTATATAAATAATTACAATAATTTTTTTTCTTAAATTCATTTTATAATTCTAATTTTAGTCTTAGAATAAACTTTATGGACAATAATGATTAAAATATATATTTTAAATACATCCCATTCATCAATTCAATTACCAAAAGTCAGAAATAGTATTCCATCTCTAAGCAGAACTTTTTTGGCATCCTTAATTAATTGTATCTTTTTGCTTGAAAATTAGCTGTACCAAACCAACCTTAACATTTTGGCAAACTGACACATGAAGCTGTAGTTGGTACTTTGAAGAAAAAAGCATGATGTATCAAACAGCATTGCTTATTTCAGACCATTTTTTCATACTCAACACTTATGAACTTTTAGTGCATTATTTAGGATAAGGATCCAAAAAGTCCAAAATCAATCCATACCTAGAAATAATTAGACATCAAAATGTCAATGCAATGGTCCCACCCTCCTCCTATGATTGATTCAAACCTTTTCTCAGTAATAGAAAAGGAAGGAAGAAACTCAACGGTTACATTCCAAATCCTTTTCATGTAAATTTTTTTTACCATCACATGCTGTAGTGAAGCTAATCCAAGGTGGGTTTGGAACCACATATTCATGGGCAAAATTCTGACCCTAAAAGTTCAAACTTTTATATGCTAGAATTTTGTAAGATATTCCCCCACCCACTTTCTTCTTGCACTAAACACACTACACAGTTGGATCTGCTTCTTCTACCCACTAGGAAAAATGGAAGCTTTACTTTCCCAATTCACCTTCCTCTCAGATCAGGCCCTTCAAGACAAGAACTTTGACCCTTCCACAATTGAAGATCTGATGAAGCTGTTCGAGATTGAGTCCTACAAGGCATGGGCAGCTGCAGAACTTGAGCAAGAGAGAGAGGTGGAGGAAGCAGAAGCTGGCATGCAAGAAGCTGAGGAGTACCTTGACTCGGTGATGGAGAGTGCCATGGATGAGTTTAGACGCTTTGAAGAAGAGTTAGAGAAGATGGCAAATGATGAAATGGAAAGCCTGGTTCACACTGCTGAGAGAGCAAGAAAAATGGGAAATTTGATGGAAAAAGGTGCTTCTATTGCTTCCAAGAAGTACATTGAAGCTGCACTCAATTCAGCCACTGCTTCCATGAAATCAGCTTGGAAAGGTCTCTCTTCTGGAAAAGTTCATCCTTCTTAATATATATATATATATATATATCCAATACCCCTTTTACTGATTCTATTTGCATTCAGTTCAGGTTAAACCTGCCAATAAATATACTTCAAATCCCTTTACTCTTTGTTGTTATTTTCACTTTTTAGTTACATTGCTGCTTTGGAAAAGTTTGGAAAAGTAGAAACTTAATTAGATCAGAATTGTACCAATTGAGATGCTGAGGAACATTCAGCCAAAAGTGTAAACAAAAAACATGTTCAATGTTGTTGATAAGGTAAAATCCTTGGTTTGAGTGCATCTATCTGTGTATGTAACAATACAAGGCTCATGATTCAAGCAGCTTAATTGATGCTCATGATTCTTGAGAGTGGATATATTGCTGCTCTGATCTCAATTCCTGGACTAATTTAGTGGACAAATATTTCCAATTTCTCACTTCTTTTGGGCGTTTCCTGCAGATTAAATTGTTGTTTTCCCCTCTGAATCTTCCAGATTTAAAGGGTCTTCTTAGGCATGAAGATGAATCTTTCTTGTTTTCAGATTTTGCAAATGTGTAGTTGCATAGTCCTACCCCAGTTCAACCTTTCTCAATGAAATCTAGAGTTCAAACAACTTCATTTAGTGTACATAGATATTAAACTTTGGCATTTGGCTAACGAACTGAGTAGTTACAAGCTCTTTACCACATCATTTTGGAGATCTGTGGAATTGTTAGTGGCATATAGAACCAGTGAGAGTTCTATATTACAGTGTATATGTTCTTGTTTCAAGATTTTAGTATCCTTCAAGGGATTTTTCTTGTTGCCATTTATTTTGGAATCTTTTGAGTTGGGGAGTTCCTTGATACACTTTGATGCCACAACTGGTGTTTTTGTCATCCATATTGTAAGTAATCAACAATGAATAACAATATTTTCTTATAATTATTAATTGATTATTTATTATAAACCAATTATTTTGGTTAGTTATTTTTTTTTCTTAATTATGTTTTAAGTTTTTTTTTTATAAATTTAGATAATTTTAATTGAGTTTTATCAAAAATTTTGATTTTGTGGCGTGTCTTTTGATTTTTAAGGGATAATGTAGTTGGTTGTTATCTGGTATCCATCTAAGTCTAATTTACGAAAAATCGAACCACATATATTTGGTTAAAAAAATATAAAAATTTTAGATACTTGATAAAATAATTTTTTTGAGGAAATTTAATTAAAAGAAATCAAATTTATGGGAGTAAAAGTTTAATTAAATTTGTTTATTAACTATAACAATATTTGTTTATTTTAACTGTAAAATATTGAAGAAATTAATGAATAATTAAATCTATCTTAACTGCAAGGAAGAATTTGAGTGGATTCCAAAGTCGATAGTATCAGTATATCAATTTCATATATTAAAGACTAACAATCATAAATCACGTCATTTTAGATTTTATTTGATGGATAGATGTGGCCATATATAAATATATATGTATAATAAGTTTGTTATTTTTTTATGACACTATCTTTATACTAAAGATGGATTTTCATTAGTTGATGATAAAAGCGAACTTTTACAATATTACACACATGACATTCATAATTTAATAGTTACCTAATTTTTGAACTCATTATGATTGCATTAAAATTCCCTTAATAAAAAAAAAAACTAATCAACATAAAAAGAGTGCGAGAAGTGAGAATTTAATATAACTTGATTCTTTCCTTTTATTATAACCAGGGAAAACACATGCTCATATGTTTCCATATTTTATTCTATTGAAAACATCTTAATTTTGAAAATATATATAATTCTGTAAAGATAATATT
>Ga0123340_1004322_pt1 | contig 13460 bp, 13 predicted proteins | sample SirMexnodulemix_FD_89961 | JGI IMG/M metagenome (GOLD analysis project Ga0123340, IMG submission 89961) | Root nodule microbial communities of legume samples collected from Mexico - Siratro Mexico nodule mix | ecosystem: Host-associated > Plants > Roots > Nodule | place: Mexico: Nepantla... | reverse complement strand
TATTAGCTCAAATCCCGTCTTTCACGAGAGGACTAAACATATTGAAGTTGATTGTCATTTTGTTCGAGAAAAAATTACATCTGGAGACATCAAGACCGAGTTTGTTAATTCGAATGATCAATTAGCAGACATTTTCACCAAATCTTTAAGGAGTCCTAGGATTGATTATATTTGTAACAAGCTTGGTACATACAATTTATATGTACTAGCTTGAGAGGAAGTGTTGAATATAACGGGCTTAGCCCATGTTCTCTGTTATTTTGATACTATTTCTATTATTTTTATCATCTATAAATAAACATCCCTTTATATGTACACACAAGGGAATTAATCCTATACCTATTTCTCTATTTTAATAATCTTTATGAGCACTTTTTGGTCCAAATTGTTTAAACAGGCCGGAACCTCTTTGAAGATGTCTTCCGCTTATCACCCACAAACGGATGGCCAAACCGAGGTTGTCAACAAGTGTGTGGAAACTTACCTCCGTTGCCTGACCGGCACTAAGCCAAAACAATGGCCCTCTTGGCTCTCTTGGGCTGAATTTTGGTATAACAAACTACCACGGGTCAATCAAGATGTCCCCTTTCAAAGCTCTATATGGGCATGATCCCCCACCTTTGTTGAGAGGTGTGGCTGACTCTACTGTGGAAGACGTGAGGCTGTTATTAGAAGAAAGGAATCAAATGCTTGAGGAATTGCAATTTCAGCTCAATAGGGCTCAAAATCGCCTGAAACAGGATGCTAATAAAAGAAGGAGGACAACAGTTTTTGAAGAAGAAGATTTAGTATTTTTGAAGTTGCATCCTTATAGGATGAAGTTACTTGCCACCAGAATCAACCAGAAGTTAAGTGTCAAGTTTTATGGGCCATTTGAGGTATTTGAGAAGATTGGAGAGGTGGCGTACAGGTTGAAATTACCTGACACGGCTCGCATCCATCCCGTGTTTCATATGTCCTTATTGAAGAAGAGTCTTGGCCCTACTGTGGAACCCCAACCCCTCCCGGCAGCTTTAACAGATAAGGGGTGAGCTATTGGTCCAGCTAGAGGAGATTCTAGATACCCGCTACAACACCCTGGGTGAACTTCAAGTGTTGATTAAATGGCAAGACCTCCCAAATTTCGAGAGCACTTGGGAGTTGGCTGATACAATTAGGACTATTTTTCCCCTTTTTCACCTTGAGGACTAGGTGAACCTTCAAGGGAGGTATTGTTACACACCTCAACAGCAAGGAAGAGCAAGGGCAGAATGGAAAAATCACTCCTTTTGAATTTACATATAGGAAGAGAGGAAAGAAAAATAAGAAGAGTATTAGTAAGAGGAACGAAATTTTGGGGGTTAGTTAGAGGAGAGAGAAATATAAATAGAAGGGAGAAACATGGATTGAGGGGAGTGGGAGAATTGGAGGAGAGAATTGGCCTCTCGAAAGCCAAATACTTTTCTATTATTGCTTTACACTTTTACATAAACAATATTTTCAGATTTGAAGGAATCATCACACTAAGATTTCTTCTCTGAGTTTTTAATATTCCTAGCTATTCATATTTTGTTCAATATTTTCTATTGCTATGTCTTATAATAGTTCATAGTGTTTCTATAATTGGTTATTTCTACTGTTGGAGGAACTGTTAGACACAAAAACCTTACAATCACATTCACCCTGAGCAACAAGTGTAAGATATTGCCTCATGTATATTTTCTCCTCAAGATTAACATGAAGAAAGACATTATTGAAATGTGTAACAAACCGAGGGCAAAATAGGGATATCACACCTTTACAATTCACATATCAGAGAAGAGGAAAAAGAAATAACTAATGGGAAGAAGGGAAATTGTTTTTATCAGAGTTTCTTAAAAGTGAGCGAAGATATAAATAAGAAAGAAAAGAGAATATAGGGAAAAAAAAAAGTAGGGAAAGGGGTGGAGAGTGTTGGCCTCTTGAAAGCCAACTTTTATCTCTCGTGCTTCCAATTGGGCTAGGCCTAATACTCACTCTTCTGCACCCGAGTTGAGTAAGCCCACGGTTAAGGCGGAGACAACAATTGAGTTAGAACCCTCTGTCTCTACGACTTCTAGTGCCTCTAAGCCCACTTCTCGTTGTAGGGATAAGTGGAACCCACATCATTCATATAAATTTCGTCATCAACAACTAGTCATATTGGGTGAGGATGAGAAGACTCTAGAGGTTCCAGAAGATATTCCAGATGATGAGCAGCCCCTCTTAGCTCTACAGAGTTTCTCTCCATATTTCTTCTTTCAGCTATTGGGGTCTGACTTCCCATCAGACTTTGAAATTCAGGGAGACAATTAACGACAACGAGGTTATCGTTTTAGTGGACCCAGGGGCTTAAGCTAATTTTCTTTCTTCGACTCTAGTTTCTACCCTGGGTTTACCGCTGGTTCATTTACCTCCATTCCGAGTGGAGGTGGGGAATGGCGCTGTCGAGCATGGCATATGAGGATGTGAAAGGGTGACAGTTTTGGTGCAAGGAATCTCAATCGTGGAGGATTTCTTGGTCATGGAGTTAGGTCGTTCTAAAGTGGTTCTCGGTACAGGTTGGGTGGCAAGTTTGGGTAAATTCGAAGGAGATTACAGGAATTTGACCTTGAGTTGGATGTTAAATGGACGTATGGTGACTCTAAAGAGTGATCCTACCTTGGAAAGAAGCCAAGCAAGTGGAAAGATGGCTTTGAACGCCCTGCGAAATGACAAGGCTTTCTCGTAACACCAATCTTTAGGTCTGAGTCTTCTGAGGAACAACATTCAATCTCAGCAGCTACTATAAATCTTCTACAACAATTTGATGACATTTTTCAGCCTCCCTCTGAGCTTCCACCAGAGCGGACACATGATCATAAGATAGTGCTGAAGGGAAATGCTCCTATTCCCCACATTAGGCCTTACAGATATCCTCATTATCAGAGAGCAGAGACAGAGAAGATAATCGCGGAAATGCTTCAGAGTGGAATAATTCGGCCTAATACTAGTCCATTTTCGAGCCCTGTGATTCTCGTGAAAAAGAAGGATGGCGGTTGGCGTTTTTGTGTTGACTATCGAGCGCTCAACAAAATCACCACTCCTGATAAGTTTCCCATCCATTATTGAGGAGCTACTGGACGAGCTTGATGGAGCTACGGTGTTCACTAAATTGGATCTGAAGTCTGGATATCATCAAATTCGGATGCGGGAGGAGGAAGTCCACAAAACCGCTTTTCGAACTCATGAGGGTCATTATGAATTTCTTATAATGCCTTTTGGTCTTACAAATGCTCCATCAACATTTCAAGCTCTCATGAACTCGATACTTAAGCCTTTTCTCAGGAAATTTGCATTGGTTTTCTTTGACGACATTCTTGTGTATAACAAAGATATTGAGAGTCACAGGAATCACTTGTTTAGTGTGTTCGATTTACTGAGGCAGAATCACTTATTGGTGAATAAGAAGAAGTGTGGCTTTGAGTGTCCTAGTATTGAATATCTCGACCACATCATTTCCTCCCAAGGAGTGACAGCCGATCCCAAGAAGCTCCAAGTCATGATGGATTGGCCACAACCGAGAGATCTTAAAAGTTTGTGTGGGTTCTTAGGTCTCATAGGTTACTATAGGCGATTTGTCAAGGGATATGGATGCATCGCTTGGCCCCTCACTCAACTTTTGCGGAAAGATTGCTTTCAATGGAGTCCAGACGCTGAGATTGCTTTTCAAAAGTTAAAGTCAGCCATGGTTTTGGTGCCTGTTTTAGTAGTTCCTTGTTTCTCTAAACCATTCCAGATCGAAATCGATGCTTCTGGAAAAGGGGTTGGTGCGGTCTTAATGCAAGATGGTCACCCCATTGCATTCATGAGCCAGAAGCTTTCTAATGCGGCTTAACGTAAATCTGTGTATGAGAGGGAATTAATAGTTATTGTGCTAGCCATCCAAAAGTGGCGACACTATCTTATGGGGCAACAATTCACGGTATTTACTAATCAAAAGTCCCTGAAATTCTTGCTGGATCAGAGGGCTGCAGACGAAGGTCAACAAAAATGGTTATCCAAGTTGTTGGGTTATAATTTTGAAGTTAAATATAAGGCAGGGTCTGAAAATAGAGTTGCAGATGCTCTGTCTAGGACCTTTTGCTTCTCCTCTCTTTCTTTCCCATGGCTACTGAATGGGAGGATTTGGAAGCTGAAGTTTTGGTTGACGGACGGTTAAAGGGATCATGCAGCAACTTTTAAAAGGGGAGAACACTACATCAGGTTTCGAATTGGTCAATGGAAAGCTCATGTACAAAAGGAGGATAGTGATTGTTCGAAACTCCAAATGGATCCTAAAGATTTTGTTGGAATTTTACAACTCTAAATTGGGTGGCCACTTTGGCTTCTTCAGCACCTACAAACGGATCTCAGCCTTGTTGTATTGTGAGCGCATGAAGACTACTTTTATGGATTTTATCAAAGGTTGTGAGGTTTGCCAGCAAAATAAACACTCTACTCTAAAACCAGCAGGTCTCTTAAATCCTCTACCCATTCCTAGTAATGTGTGGGCAGACATTTCAATGAATTTTATTGGTGGTTTACCAAGATCTAAAGGCATGGATACTATTTTGGTAGTAGTGGACCGTCTCACTAAGTACGCTCACTTCTTTTTCCTTGCTCATCCTTTTACTGCGAAGGATGTGGCCTCATTATTCATCAGAGAGGTGGTACGTCTCCATGGGTTTCCATCCTCTATCGTCTCGGATAGGGATAAGATCTTTATGAGCACTTTCTGGGCTGAGTTGTTCAAACAGGCAGGGACCTCACTACGGATGACGTCGGCTTATCACCCACAATCTGATGGACAGACAAAGGCGGTTAACAAATGCCTTGAAACATACTTAAGGTGTCTCACGGGTTTTAAGCCGAAACAATGGACTGCATGACTTGCTTGGGCTGAGTATTGGTACAACACCAACTACCATGACGCCATTAAGATGACTCCCTTCAAGGCTTTATACGGGCGAGAACCTCCACCACTACTGAGAGGAGGATTAGAGTCCACCATGGAAGAGGTGAAAATTTTGTTGGCATAACGCAACCAGTTGCTGGACGAGTTTCATTTTCAATTAAATCGTGCTCAAAATGTGATGAAGCAGCAAGCAGATAAGAAGAGGCGGGATGTTGTCTTTGTTGTTGGCGATTTTGTTTACTTGAAGATTCATCCTTATAAAATGAGATCACTAGCTGCCAGGAGTAATCAGAAGTTGGCTGCTCGTTTTTATGGACCCTTTGAAATTTTGGAAAAGATTGGAGAAGTTGCCTACAAGCTTCAGCTTCCAGAGACAGTAAAGATACATCCAGTCTTCCATGTATCTCTTCTCAAAAAGAGTATTGGCTCTACCATTTCACCTCGACCCCTTCCGGTTGAGTTATCTGAAGATATAGAATTGATTGTCGAACCCGAACAGATCCGTGTCACTAGAACAAATGCCAAGGGTGAACTTGAAGTATTGGTTAAATGGCTAAATCTGCCTGAGTTTGAGAACACTTGGGAGTTGGCCACTACATTGAAGACAACCTTTCCTCTTTTTCACCTTGAGGACAAGGTGACTCTTAAGGGGAGGGTATTGTAACAAACCGAGGGTAAAATGGGGATATCACACCTTTCCAATTCACATATCAGAGAAGAGGAAAAAGAAATAACTAATGGGAAGAAGGGAAATCGTTTTTATCAAAGTTTCTTAGTAGTGAGAGAAGATATAAATAAGAAAGAAAAGAGAATATAGGGAAAAAAAAGAAAAGTAAGGAAAGGGGTGGAGAGTGTTGGCCTCTCGAAAGCCAACTTTTATCATTCTGTTATCTCATACGCCTGTTACAAAATGCAGTCGATGGAAGGCCAATGACGAATAGTGGCCACATCAAAGAGTCGAACGGTGGTAATTTTGACCATAGGAGAAAAAGTATCAATGTAATCAAGATTGTATATCTGTGAACCCTTTGGCAAACAGTCTCACTAAGGTAGACAATTTTACCATCTGGCTCAACTTTAATAGCATAAACCCACCTACATTCAATTGTCTTCTTTCCAAATGGAAGAGAAACAAGTTCCCACGGATAGTTCTGGCCAAGAGTTTACATTTCAACAATCATGGTTTGTTGCCATCCAAGATGATCAAATGATTCTCATACATTTTTAAGAGCAGTAATAGAGGACACAAATGAGACAAGGGAAAAAAAAGGAGACAAACGATGATAACTTAGAAAGTTGTAAATAGGATGAGGATTGAGTGGAGCGAGTATTTTTTCGACGAGCTACGGGTCAAGCAAGATCTTCACTATCAAGACTTGTGGTGTGGGTCGATAATAGTGAAGGAACGGAAGAATCATCCTCTTACAACAAGTGCATTGAGGATGGCCAATACCACTTTGTGCTCCTTAATTCCCACAACCACCCCTTTTGACAGTAGACACCATGAAAAATGATTTAATAGAATCATGCATATCTCTAGTAGTAAGAGTGAGAACACGAAGCAATTGTGCTGTGAGAGTATCCATTGATAGAATTTCTTTACCAGTCATAATTTGGTTCTGTACATGATCAAAATCTAAGTGCGTGGCTAGAAGAATCGTAGCCATGTAAAACATATTCAACTTCTTCCTAATCTCTTCCAAAGAATCAACTTCAAAAATTATCTTTAATTCCTCAACAGCTGATTGTGCTTCAACAATAAAGAAGGTCATGTCATGATCTGTTTGTTTCAAAGATGTCAGTTTATGAGCAGAAACATAGATGCCTTGAATATCATTTGAAAAATTTATACCCATAGCCTTCTTCCAAAGGGAGTTACAAGTTTTAAATGCTCTAAGAGTTCCAAACATATTGGGTTCCACCAATTTCCACAATAGGGAACAAAGCTGAAAAATCATCTTCTTCCTATGTCCAACCTTGTTGAATGGCATTGTATTACCGTCTTTTTCCAAATGACCATGAAAGATTAGGCCAAGATAAGTAATTTTTGCCATTAAACTTCTCTGAAGTAATTATAGGAGAACTAAAAAAGGACTAGACAACTCCGGAAGCAACCATTTTAGGAAAGAAAAAAGACAATTGTAAAAAAAAGGAACTCCCAAGGTGTTCAACTAAGGTTATGCTCGAACCAATATGAAATGAAAAAAAGTCAGTTAGAAGTAGGAACTAGAGAGTTCAGTGACAGTAGCGAAGGTGGCGCGAAGTCATTCTGGTGGCAGGAAGGCAGCAGGAGGAGAACACACGCCTAGGTGTACAGTTTGGGATAAGTTGGCCTCTGAGACCAGTTGGGTACTCCGTCCCTCAGAGAAGCGCTTTAGAACCGGATCTTTTTCCAACAAAAACAACAGTGGTGCCAAACAGTGACAACGGATCCAAGGTTCTACGTCGCTTAACAAGATGAATACAACCACTTAAAGACAGAGGAGCACAACAACCAACGACGGTGAATGCACTGGAGAATGACAAACATAACGGGATTGATCCGCCTTGGTACCAACTTAAGACTGGAAAATATGAAAAATGTCTAAGACATTTCAATGATCTCTTAGTTGATTCATTCATTTATATGGATTCTTACTTTAGTGGAGAAAAAAAATGATAAGATTATCTACATCTAGGTGTCAGATAGGTAATACAAAGATAAGTTGACCTATTCTAACATGTCAATTATTTTACATAAGTTAAGAAATTCTGATATGATCACACAAATTATTATAATTTACACTATCACTTTCATCATGATAAAGAGAAGACTTAACAAATCTCAAACATAAACTTATGGACAACTAGAATATTTCACATCTAAGCGCAAAACAATAAAAGCTACACACAAACAAAATGCATAACCAAAACAGTAGGGCAAGCCCCTGACAAATAACCACACCTAATGTCAAGAATCTACCAAGGAGCACGGCACTTCAACTTTCAAACCAAAATAATAAATAGTACCTAATGGAGATAAAGATGATGACCCAAACTATGCAAAAGCCATCTTTCTTAGGGTTGCAGAGTAACAAATGGAAGAGTTCATGGGAGAGGAACAGGATGAAAAGAGTGAAAAGCGTGCTAATCAATTGTATTTCAGATAGATATCATGTTAATTCCTACCATATACAAGAACATGTATTTCAAATGTCATTTTAGTATCTGCCTCATGAAAGCCATTGATACACTTAACATGCCACGTTAACTTGTCTAACACTATTTAGTTGACAAGAGAAAATCATTGGACTAACTAAATCAACTATCTTCAATTTCAAGACAAAAGTTAGGGGCAATGGAGTATGTATATATATAGCGGGGAAAAATAAAACAAGACAAGACCACATCGTAGAAACATGAAAAAAGAAAAGGAGAAAAGAAAGGGAAACCGAATATTCACATTCTTTGTTCCACTAATTGTCAGATTTTTACATTGCTTACTCATCAGCCATGGCCAACTCCAAGGCATAGTCATCTCTTTCCTGTAAAAAGTTTCCAGGTTAAAAGTCACATAATCAAAGACAATGAGCCATCTCATTCCAGAAAAAAAAAAAAAAAGTTACAAACAGAATTTACCACTGGCCCTCGAGCAAAATAACGTCCAAATTGAAGCCAATATACCTGTATGTTCCCAGGATTTATTAAACTCATAACCAATATTAAATAAATTATCACAGCAACAATATTCTTATCTCACAAATCCAATAAATGACAACAATCATGCCAACTTTATTTAGCCTCAAAAGCACTTTATGAGAGCAAATTACACATTCTACGATTGGTTGAGATTAAGAGAATAAAAGGAATAAAGTAAACGAGGGAATAGAACACTAAATATTAGGGTTCTAGATTGAAGTGGGTGCTGTGATGGGATACAAAATACTAACCAAAATTTCCGGTCATACTAACAATTAGGTTTAGTCCTAGTGACTACAAGTCCAAGCCTCCAGGGAGACAACTAATTGATTCACGGCATATTTTAAAGAATTGAGATATTCTAAAATGTCCAAAGAGACAAGCAAGATGTTGTGAAACATTTTGTAGATATTCTAACACTTCCTCGCGGTTTAAGGTTATTACAAATAAACAATTTTAAGAGAAAATAACAAAAATATAAAGCCTTCTCAACAAAACATAAAACAACTCAAAAGATGCTAGAGGTGCAAAAGAGATGAACACTGCTAGAGATAACTCAACAAGACAACTGGCATGATTATACACCTGAAGAAAGAATATTATATATCAAAGAAAAGACTTCCCTGGAAAGAGGCTCAGCGTAAATTTCCTAGCATGCTAAAGGATGAAATTCATTGTCCAAAGACAAAGGGATTGAGTTCACTAACCAATTATAGTTTGCATGATTATGAATGGGGTGGGAGAATAACCAATTATAGTTTGCATGATTATGAGTGGGGTGGGAAGTGAGTCTATAGTGGGGTAGTTGAGGAGGGAGTGGGGAGTCTAAATTTCTATTTGCATTCGATCTTGAGACCTGTTAGGAATTTAAAGTGAGTTGGAAATCTCACAAAGGGTAAAAATGAATAAAATGAACAATATATAAGTAGAAAAATTCACAAACCTATTGCTTTGAGGTTTTTGATTGAAAGTGGTGTCTTGATTTCTTATATGGGTTTGTTCACAACTCATTGGTGTCAAATCTCCCAAGTGTCTCCTCTCAAAGAACCTATAAGTGGTCTTAGAGTTGATGGTTCATGGTGGCCAACTCGGATGAGTATCACATTTGTAAATTTCTTGTATTGAAAGTCTTCCGTTCCAGGAGAGTTTCAAGTTGTAGAATGACGCTACAAAGTAAAGGTCACCATAGAAGGGAGGTATATCAATGTGGAAAAGACTCACCCTTGAAGGATTAGGAATTCAAGGTGAGCTGAAAATCCCACATTGGTTAAAAATGAGTAAGATGAACAATATAATAAAATGACCCACAAACCTATTGTCTTAGGATTTTAGGTTGAAGATGGTCTTTTGGTATGTTATATGAGTTTGTTCACAACTTATTGCTATTAAATCTCTTATATGAGTATTATAATGCTGAAGGTGGTGTTCTATATTTCTGCTTAAGAAAACATCTCTATTACACATAATTGATCAGATCGGCATCTACCTCAAGCTAATATCACGAAATGTTTCAAACTACAATTTAGTCTTGCTCATTACCTCATCTTCATCTTGAGTTTCCACTTCAACATCAGAGGTTGGGAAGCCCACACAAAGAAGTGCGTAACCCTGAAATGCAATTAAAACTTCACATACTTGCCCAGAATAGCAGTAAAAGACCGTGAACCCATAAGCTGGAATATGTTCTGTTGTATGTATATGTATATAATTAAATATATTCATTTGTGCAAGGGCTCTAGAATAGAAACACTGACCAAGAAAATAAAATGTAAACTACACATTCAATCACAGCAGGAATATACTAGAAAGAAGAGTCAAATAGTTGTACTTCTAAGTTTTAACTTAAACCCTTATGTTGAATAAGTCAATCTCATTGTTCTTAACATTCCAGGAATGAACCAAAAAAGTCGTATTTGTATTTTTTTGGCTTATCTGAAAATTGTAGTGCAAACGTCCAGGTTAGTATATAGGAAATACCATTAATAGAATGATTTGTGTATGTACAGTGTTTCATTGTTAGTAATTAAAGTTGATGTTTATTTTGGTCATGAATAATGATTAGAAGTTGTGAAAATAAGTGAAGAAAAATAGTATGTACTAGTTCAGTGCATTGACACTGAAAAAAGATTAAACTTTCATGTCTTCTTATTTACTAATGGAAGAAGGTAAAGTTATTCACATGTCTTTTGGTACTGGCGTCTGAAAACTTGAACAAGCATATTGGTTCTAAACCAACAATTCATCCTCCTCTACTCTAGTAACATGCAAAAACTTCTTACAACGATACAACAGAGAGAGTTGAGAAAAAACTGAGAAAAGTTATATTAATAATTTGTCTTGAGAGAGGTACAGCTTATTGCTATTTAAAATACTACTATAGTTGGTTAGATTTAAACAATTATAGTAGTCTATAGTAATAAGTTGAAACATCATGATTCATGTTCAATATTTTCTTTTACCCTTAATGAAATAAGGATAGAAAATGCTGATTATTGGGTATACCATGAGAAAATTGTGCATTGGTACTTAACAAGTTGAAATTACCAATTCAAGCGTGTAATTAAAAAAAAAAATCATAAACATGGAGTATAGATGAGTTACACGTGCCTTGTCTTTCAATTCAGCAGATATCCCAAGTGCCTCTGGTTGCCTGATCTGTCCATTCTTTATACGTACAGCACAACTAGTACAACAACCTGCAGTAAAACGTTTCAAAGAACCAAACATGATCAGGAAGCGAAAAATAGCATCACAAATCCAACAGATTTCAATCACGATGGCAATAGAAACAGCACAGAGAACAAGTGTCAATAATTCATTGCATTCATCTACAAAGACAAACTTCACCAGATTTAAACAATTACCATATTTTCTTTGCTCCCAATAAGAGGAAAACAAAACATCACACTAGTTTAAAGTAAATAAAACCCACGAAAAAACGGAATCTACCATCAGCAATGGCCGTTGGTAATAATATAGAATATAATAGGTTTGTAAAATTCTTCCAATGACTTCCAAAAACCTTACGAAAGGTTAAGGAACTATTTGGACAAGTTTCTCCATAAACACTTTAAAAAAATTAAGTAAAATTAGTTTTTCTATAAACTAAGATTAGTTTTACGCATAACCTAATTTGTAAAAGCTCTTTTATATAGTTTCTCTAAATTTTAATTTTTAACTTATGCATAAGTTAATTTTAACTTATAGAAAAATCTATCTTTTTTTCTTGTTTTTCTCTCCTATACACCGCCGAAGAACATTGATACATGTGCAATGCAATGAAGCAGCAAAAATCCAAGATAACATAGCAATGGATGAGTGCAAGTGTGAATTTACTATTGGGATTTCTGTGTAGATCTTTTTTCGAAAACAGAGGAGATACATCGTGCAGAATTTAATTCCTGTATTCTGTATATAGAGCTAAAGTGTAATTCAAAATTCAAATACTAACAACATCCCAATCTTAACATTTAAATTTAAACAGCGACCTAAAGATTTAAAAACAAACAAATAATATTAATAATAAAATCCCCCAAGAGATTTGAAACATGAATAACAAATTCCTAAAAAAAGTAAATTATCCATTTTCAAACTAGAGATATTCAGGCATATTTTCAACAGTCTCCTGTGTGAGAAAATAAATGAAAAGTAAAAACAAATTGGATAAAAGCAAGTACCATGCCTGCAGGCGAACGGAAGGTTAATATTCTGGGATTCAGCAGTATGTAATATATACTGGTCCTGCATTTCATAAATCACAGTAACAATCACATGTAAATTTCAAAAAATATTAAAAATAAACAAGGATAGTTAATTTCTTTCTGTTGAATCAAAGAAACAGAAATCAATATCCACTAATGATAAAACAAAAGAGAATAAGATAAAGTATTAATTGAATGCAGTTGCAACAGACAATGGAAAAGAAGGAGGATATCGGATACAGGGAAATGGTAGAATGCGAAAGACGGTACCTCAGGTACGACAAACTCGTGAACGATTCCTCTTTTTCTGTCATGGACTGTGACCTTATGATTGGGAGCATCAACAGACGGAAACTGGAAATCGCTTCCACCGGGCCGCACAACCGCCGTCTGGAGCTCCGCCGTCAGCGTGGTGGCTCTGCGGCGGAGAGTGGAAGGGAATGATTGTTGTTGCTTGGGAAGTGGAATGCCGGGAATCGGAAGAAGGGGAAGTGCCATCTCTTTGTTCTTCTTAGAGTTGACGACGCAGCAGTGGATAACGAGAGAGTGAGGGGAGGAACCGTACGCGCGTTCTCCACCAACTGTTAGATTCTCTTCCAACGAAATCTCAACACATGTACGGTCATCAAAACTCCTCCATGGGCTTCACTACTGTTTCAGTGGACGTTTTAGAAATACACCCTTAATGAAAATAAATTTTTATCTGATTATGATTGAGTAGGCAACAGTTAAATAATATTTTAAAATTAGTGCATTAAGTAAAATTACATTAAATTATTATAACAAAGATTTGATTCACATTCTATACAAATTTAAAAAAAAAATTGCTCTATAAATCATACGTTAATTACTATTTTTCAAAATTACTCTTAATTTTTCTTACAAAAAATTAAAAAAATTTAAAATTAGTGGCATATAATTTTCATCAAGTTATCCAACAAATTTAGTTTTAAATATAATAAGAGTAATTTTGGAATGATAATCTATATTGCTACCTAATATGTTGTTTTCGACGAGTAAATATTTCTCGTTTCTCTAGTGAACTTTTATATTTTTTTTAACATCCTTAGTTAAAAAAAAAATCCTTTTATTATTTTATTATTTACAGGATTAAATATTTGGAAATTAAATTTATGTTATGATAATAT
>Ga0123340_1004321_pt1 | contig 13460 bp, 10 predicted proteins | sample SirMexnodulemix_FD_89961 | JGI IMG/M metagenome (GOLD analysis project Ga0123340, IMG submission 89961) | Root nodule microbial communities of legume samples collected from Mexico - Siratro Mexico nodule mix | ecosystem: Host-associated > Plants > Roots > Nodule | place: Mexico: Nepantla... | reverse complement strand
ATAAAAAATAAATAAATTCTTTAAATATTAAGTGTACAAGTGGGTTTTAAATTTATAAAGAAACTCAAAGTATTTGTCAATTTATTTTTCTCTCGTAAATAAAACTAATGAAACTTGATTTTTATATGCAAAAGACAACCAAAATTTGAACATAAAAAGTTTCTGCAAACGTGGAATTAATGACCTTACTTTTTACATTAACCTATTTACGCGAGATACACTTTATTTCTCAATTCTTTGATTGAAGAAAATAAGGTTGACCCCGTGGAATTCGTTCATCCCCACTTTCCCGAAATAACGGACAACAAGACCGTTATTCATTCTTAAACACTACAAAATTTCGGATCCTCACTCGTTTCCCTCCTCTGCTTCTTCATCTCTCCGCTCTTCATTCATTTTCTTTGACTCGAACTTTGCCTTTCACGAGCTTCTCACCTCACTCATTCTCTCCCTCTCTTTCCATGAAAACATATCCAAACCGAACCGTAACCTAAATTTTTCTAACAATGTTACTACTGGTCGCTGTTGCAGTGTTACTGCATATTAGCTTGCCTTTCTCAACGTCAGCTCGGGTTTGAAAAGAGTCTTAGAGTCCATTGATAACGGAGAAAGTATCAAAAAAGGAAAAGATCAAAGCATATTAGAAGGGTGATGGAGAGTTATTTGCATGAGAATTTTGGAGGAGTGAAGTCCAAAAACACTACTGACGAAGCTCTTCAAAAATGGAGGAAGGTATGTGGGGTCGTAAAGAACCCCAAACGACGCTTTCGTTTCACTGCCAACATCTCGAAACGCTACGAAGCAGCTGCTATGCGTCGTACCAATCAGGTAATCAATCTCTATATGTATATTTTGCACCTCGAACGTATAGTTTTGACGTATCTTTCAATATAATTTCAAATCTATTTGTTGACATATGCAAATTCATTCAAAATGTAATGACTCCCCAACACTGTAATGGACCATTTTCGTAAACAATATGATTCCTCTATTACCCTTCTTAAAGAAATACATAATATAGCATGAGAATTCTCTCCTTAATGCAGGAGAAGCTAAGGGTTGCTGTTTTGGTTTCCAAAGCGGCATTTCAATTTATCCAAGGTAAATTTCTTCATAATTATTCAAAAATCTAGAAGTTTATCCGGTTTTTACACTGTCATTGTTATGCATATGAGTGTTGACTTTTATGATAATTATTTAAAAATCATATAACCATTACAGTTTTTGATTGGCTGATAGTGTAAAGTTTTTTATTGTATTGAAAGAAAACCTGTTCAGTAAGAATCAAGTTGTTTATCTGTGAATTGTGATCGTATATATAGGTGTTCAACCCAGCGATTATGTTGTGCCTGAGGAAGTTAAAGCTGCGGGTTTCCAAATCTGTGCGGATGAAATGGGTTCTATCGTTGAAGGCCACGACGTAAAGAAGCTTAAGTTTCATGGTGGAGTAAAGGGCATTGCAGAAAAGCTTTTAACATCAACCACCACGGGGCTTAGCGGTGATTCTGAATCACGGCACAGGAGACAAGAGCTTTTTGGAGTAAATAAATTCACTGAAAGCGAAGTTCGGAGCTTCTGGATTTTTGTTTTTGAAGCCCTACAAGACATGACTCTCATGATCCTTGGGGTGTGTGCTTTTGTGTCTCTGATAGTTGGCATATTAACGGAAGGATGGCCCAAAGGTGCTCATGATGGTCTTGGAATTGTTGCAAGTATCTTACTAGTTGTCTTAGTGACAGCAACAAGTGATTATCGCCAATCATTGCAATTCAAGGACTTGGACAAGGAGAAGAAAAAGATTTCCATTCAGGTTACAAGAAACGGTTACAGACAGAAAATGTCAATATATAGTTTACTTCCTGGTGACCTCGTGCATCTTGCCATTGGAGACCAAGTTCCCGCAGATGGCTTATTTGTTTCAGGATTTTCTGTGTTGATTGACGAGTCAAGTTTAACCGGTGAGAGTGAGCCAGTGATGGTGACTTCCCAAAACCCTTTTCTTCTATCTGGAACCAAGGTCCAAGATGGCTCTTGCACCATGCTGGTTACAACCGTTGGGATGAGGACTCAATGGGGCAAGTTGATGGCAACTCTGAGTGAAGGTGGAGATGATGAAACCCCATTACAAGTTAAACTGAATGGAGTAGCAACCATTATTGGGAAGATAGGACTATTCTTTGCGGTAGTTACCTTTGCAGTTTTGGTGAAAGGACTAATGGGCCGCAAACTCCGAGAGGGAAGATTCTGGTGGTGGTCAGCAGATGATGCAATGGAGATGTTGGAATTCTTTGCCATTGCAGTTACCATTGTCGTTGTTGCTGTTCCAGAGGGGTTACCCTTAGCTGTGACGTTGAGTCTCGCATTTGCAATGAAGAAGATGATGAATGACAAGGCCCTGGTGAGGCATTTGGCAGCTTGTGAAACCATGGGATCAGCCACAACTATATGCAGTGACAAGACTGGGACACTGACAACCAACCGCATGACTGTGGTGAAAACATGCATTTGTATGAATATCAAGGAGGTGAGTAATGATAGCAGTTTGTCCTCTGAACTCCCAGGTTCTGCTTTGAAAATGTTGCTTCAGTCAATATTTAGTAACACTGGAGGAGAGGTTGTGGTTAATAAGAAAGGTAAGCGTGAGATCTTGGGAACTCCAACAGAGTCAGCACTATTGGAGTTTGGGTTATCACTGGGTGGGGATTTTCATGAAGTGAGGCAAACATGTAAGACTGTTAAAGTTGAGCCATTCAACTCTGAGAAGAAAAGAATGGGTGTGGTTTTGGAGATCCCCGAAGGAGGTTTAAGGGCTCATAGTAAAGGTGCTTCCGAAATCATTCTTGCTGCTTGTGACAAGGTGATAAACTCAGACGGTGATGTTGTCTCCATTGATTCAGAATCGAGTAATTATCTCACCAGTACAATCAACCAATTTGCTGGTGAGGCACTTAGAACTCTCTGCCTTGCATATCTTGAATTGGAAGACGGGTTTTCAGATCAAGACCCTATTCCTGCAACTGGCTACACTTGTATAGGAGTTGTTGGTATCAAAGATCCTGTTCGACCTGGCGTAAAGGAATCAGTTGAAGTGTGTCGATCAGCTGGAATAATGGTGAGAATGGTTACGGGAGACAATATTAATACTGCGAAGGCCATAGCCAGGGAATGTGGGATTTTAACAGATGATGGCATAGCCATTGAGGGTCCTGACTTCAGAGAGAAGACTCAGGAGGAATTGTTTGAACTGATTCCCAAAATTCAGGTGCTTCATATACTTGCTATATGAGTAACATCTCTGATTGATTCAATCCTTAACGAGGAACATGGCTGATGCATTAAATAATATGATGTGTTCAATTTTCTTCTAAGGTTATGGCTCGATCATCACCTCTAGACAAACATACACTAGTGAAACACCTACGTACCACGTTCGGTGAAGTTGTAGCTGTAACTGGTGATGGAACAAATGATGCCCCGGCCCTTCATGAAGCTGACATTGGACTTGCTATGGGAATTGCTGGAACTGAGGTGAATCAATTGCGATGATAAGCTTGGCTAAATAGGGAATGTATCTATCTCCTTTGAGATATTCACGTCTGAAGAGAGAATCATATTTAAGATATTTGTTTCATTTTTGTCTCTTCGTATGAATATGTTATGTGAAAATCTAATATGATTATTCCTGGTCAAATATTTGAAATCAAAAGAAGAGGAAAGGGAATCGTGACTATAATGCACTTCATTTTGATCAAATAATCTCAATCTTCTAAAGCAAGGAGATGTGTGCAGGTTGCAAAAGAAAGTGCAGATGTCATAATTCTGGATGACAATTTCTCCACAATAGTGACAGTAGCCAAATGGGGACGTTCAGTTTACATAAATATTCAAAAGTTCGTACAGTTCCAGCTCACTGTAAATGTGGTTGCATTACTAGTGAACTTCTCGTCAGCATGCATGACAGGTTAAAACATTATTCTTTAATTATCTTTCATGAACCCTTTCATCATTCTTCGTTCGGTTGAAAGTGCAGTAGTAATTATGCTGAAAAGAAATCTTCTTTATCTTATGATTTTACATGAATTTTGTCTTTAGGCAGTGCACCCCTCACAGCTGTTCAACTTCTGTGGGTGAACATGATAATGGACACGCTGGGAGCACTTGCACTTGCAACAGAACCTCCAACGGACGATTTAATGAAGCGTGCACCGGTCGGGAGGAAAGGTGACTTCATCAACAATGTCATGTGGAGGAATATCTTAGGACAAGCACTGTATCAGTTTGTGGTGATATGGTTTCTTCAGGCAGTAGGTAAATGGGTCTTTTTCCTGAGAGGCCCGAATGCTGAAGTGGTCTTAAACACCCTTATTTTCAACACATTCGTATTCTGTCAGGTGATCCTTCTTAAACAGTCATCCTCACAGAATTTACTAGCAAGTTCAGATCATCACGTGCCAATAATCTCCACTAATTTTCGCGAGACACATTAATTGTTTTTTAATTTACTAGAAAAACATATTAATCTCGATTATGTCTGTGGAAATTAATAGAAACCTAATCCTTGATTATCTAATGATCTTTCAAGACCTTTTAGTAACTTAACATGTTTTTTTTTTTTTTTATGGAACCTTAACATGTTGCCTAGGCAGATGCATGAGAAAATAATGAATTGACAACTGAGAAAAGATTTCAATTGTGTTTGCCTAACAAGATATGGATTCGTTTGGTTGTGCAGGTTTTCAATGAGGTAAACTCACGTGAGATGGAGAAAATAGATGTTTTTAAAGGCATATGGGATAATCATGTGTTCATAGCTGTCCTCGGTTGCACTGTTTTCTTTCAAATCCTAATTGTAGAGTACTTGGGAACCTTTGCCAACACAACACCTCTCAGTCTGGTACAATGGATCTTCTGCTTAGGGGTTGGATATGCAGGCATGCCACTAGCAGTTCGCTTAAAGCAGATTCCGGTCTGAGGCATGCATGAAGGGATATCCAGTTTTTAAAACAGTTTCATATTTGTTATGTTACAGGGCTTCGAGGTTCCCTACTCTTGTACAGTCACTAATAGGTCTGGTGTTGCTTGAGGTTTTCTTGGGTATGAACCAGAGTTTGAGCAAATAAAAGTAGAAATGTGGAGTCTCGTAGCCATTATATATAGTTAGTCTTGTATAAGTGACTATCAAAGAACCTCTTAACCATTTTATTTAGCACCCGGTTGTTTATTTTTCAAGGCTAGTACAAATTTAGGCTAGAAAACCAGGACGATTTTGCAGAGTGGATACTGTTGACTCTTTTTGATTATAGATTGAATATGATTGTACAAGTATGCTTCCAAATATTACATACATACAGCGTATTTCTTGCTGTAGCTGACATGTGACAACATGAATCACTAGCGATAAAATGTTATTTTCCGAGATATTTTCGTTTAGTGAAATAATTATGAGAATCAATAACCAGCCTTCCAATTTCCCTGAACATCTTTTAATTGATTTTTACCAAAGGGTAATTCTGAATCTGCTATTTTATATATATGGCCTGAACCATTGTGCACAAGACGCCACGTAAATATGAATCAACTAACCGAAGTCAAGTTCTCCCTCCTCCCCAAAACCACCATAAACACAAAGGATTTGCAAAAAACTGCTATTTATTATTAATAAATTATTCAATAAGATCATATTCTATAGTATGAATATGTATGGGAAACTAATATAATAAAACCTATCATAACTGTGGGAAGTGGCTCGATTTGAACTAACAATAGTTACGCATGTCTTGAACAAAAGCACTTCCCATTTAATGTTCATTTCGGGTTCTTATGAAATTGAGTGGAGGTGGTAAGCAAGATCCTGTCAACAGCTTATTCTCTTCCTCATCATGCCTTTTACTGTTTGTTCTTCAATCTTGGGCACTGGTAGAAATCAAATCTGTTGAGTTTTATACCTATGGACCTAATAGGAGAAATTAACTTAAATTTGGGAAAAACAATCATTTTAGTTTTAGTGTTATCCTAAGACACCCTCATTTCTTTCATATACACAGCACTACGGGGATAAGCTTTCCTCATCTGAACTTCTATCTTGTCTTGCATGGTACCTGCTGAGAACAGGTAATGATGCACTTGCGGCTATCCTGAAGGATCTAGCTGAACCAACCACAGTTCTATCCTGCATCCTCCCCACTTCTTTACAGACTTGATCCAAATTATTTAGAAAGTCTCTCACAATCATAAAAATTCTGAAAGGGTGCGCTTCTTCCTTTGCTGCATCACCGTGAAAGTAGTCTGTAACTTCTTTCACAAGGAACAAGGCCTTTCTCTCATCAGCCTTGATCCTAACAATTTCCTCTTCAGCATCTTTCAGAAATAGCCCAGTTGAGTTAAAGAAATTTCCATACATATCTGGCTTTCTGCATTGTAAAACTAAGCTCACTTTATCAAGCCCACTTTCAAGCTTTGAGACATAGCTTCTTAACACATCCGAGTCCATTCCTGCTGCCTTTTTTACGTTACCTAGGTCTCTACTCAGTCCAGCCACAACCTGCAATCCTTTCTTTTTGAACTCGTCCTCGTTGAATTGGGAAGTTGTTTGATTTTGAACATTTTCATTTGCAGAATCACCACCTGTTCCTTCAGATCTAATGATCTCTTGAACCACAAAGTGGAGAAGTGTTGTCTTCCCATCTGTGCCCTTTATATCTACCAGTTTTAAAAGTGTGTCCAGTTTGAAAGATTTAGCATCACCACGGTTAGTGCCGACATTCATTCTGTTTCCTGTCCTTAGAACAGCTTCGAGAAGTTTGAGGAATAACCGACTGTTCTTTAACTCCTCACTCGCTGCCTGATAAATGTGAACAGCTGATTGATTAGTTTATAACGACGCAGAACAAAATGCAACTGAAATCAAGACATTGAATATAGAAAGGGATGAATATAAGCTAGTCATATCATACCTCCAGTGTCTGAAAGGACTTCCTAAGGTAGTTAACTTCTGTTTCAAAATTAGCTCTGTACAGCATGGCTTCAATTCTCTTAAAAGCCAAAGGGATATCGAGCACTGCTTTAAGAAATCTTTCTGCAGAACCAAGTCTTGATAGGTCACCATCATAATTTTTAAGCTTTATTTCCTCCTCCTTTGTTAGAGCCATCTTCACTAGAGTCTCCAATAGCTCAGTTCCCAAACCTTCAGGGTTCCCTGTGTCATTCAAAAAGTGATACCACCTCAGATGAGTTTTGCTAAGTGGAAACATTGGTTGTAGATAAGCAATTGGTTGAAGATAAAATTAATGTATGTCAGGGAAATAACCAAGGATGCTAGTTGATGAAATACATGTTTTCAGATATTTGAATTCACATATTTTGCACTTTTATTACTTATTTATAGTGTAATTAATTGACTTCCTTTTGAAGTTTGTAAACATTGTATTAGTGAACATGCCAGATCTGCTGTTTTTTTTTTTTTTTAGCCCATGCAGACGACATACGATGGTGATACGTGCAAAGTGTATGAAGGCATCGTAGTTCAATAGTGTAGTGTTATCGTTCCTGATCTTTTTAGGTCTGATTTTCTTATATATGATGATCTCAGAAATATTTTTGGTAGGTGTTTGACCAATCTACAAGAGTAAAGGATGATAATTAAATCTATTTAGCAGGTGAATCCTGATAATAGACATTTAAACTAATTTAATAGGAATTATGAGATTAAAGAGGTGCAATTGATAATGAATACAATGAATATATAGGCTGAAAAAAGAGGATTTCGTACCAGTTACAATGAAAAAAAGAAAAAGGAAAGAGACTAATGTTCTAGCTTCGCATCTCCAAACTTTCTTGGTAGAACAAATATTATTGTGTCAATGTAGAAGGTCACTATGCCGAGGGTAGTTTGTGCATGTACGAAAAGGTTAGTAATATATGCTTAAAGAATTAATATTGGAAACATGCTAAACAATGTACTGTTGATAATGTAGCTCCTCCTCTAATAGAATATGAATGAGTAGATGATACATATCCATGCAATTGAGAATTCGCCGTCAACATGTTATATTCAATTTCAGAAGTATTTATTGGAATAAGGGCACGTGGACAGTGAAGAAACTATAAGGGAGAGTTGCTTGTTTATCTTCAGTTGATATCATGTATCAGATGAGAAATTAGTAATGTAATGCAAGTTGGATGACACCAATTATCCACAGCAGATAAAATAAAGGAACACTGAAATTGAAGAAATATAGAAATGATATACTCACGAAATAAAAGAACAGAATATATTTGGGTTAGAAGAGTGGAGCAAAAATAGTAAAATGATGCGTCTTTATGATGACACAATCATGGTCGTGAAACAGGTACAGGTCTGCTTTTAGGGAAGTTTGACCGTTACGGCTAAAAAAGGCAAAGATGGGGAGTTGAGAAGAGTCTGACCCTACTAGGCTGGTCCACTAAGATGCCAACGGCAATATCAACCTCAATCAAAATAATTTCTCAAAAAAGAAGAGAAAATAAAAAGAGTTTAATAATGAATATGAGATCTTTCTCATGTAAAAGTGTAGAAGGAGTCACCGTAATGACACCGGATGTTTTACTATTACTCAATGGTCAATACTAATACGGATGTTAATGACCAGATCATGGTATGTTTGATGAACTAGATCTGAATCTCATGACATTTTGAAATTTGCCGTTTGGCACCACCCTATGCTACCTAGTTTTGTTTTTTTCTTATCTCCCCTATGATAAACTATATTAAATAATATTTTCAAGACAGATAGATGACGAAGGACACTGTGTTCGTTTTTTTGCAGGTGCACATAAACCAATGAATCAAGAACAATGGAGATCAGACCACCATAGAGCTGCATAACGCAACAAAATATCCGATTTTTGGTGCAGTTGAAGTATGATTACTTATCCATGTCCAGAAATAGTTAAAAATGAACAAATAAACTTACCATCCAAAAGTGCTTCGCACACCTCATCTCTTGTGACATTAAGTGCCCTTAGTAGTATAGCTATGTTTTGGGATTTCTTGGGGTCTAACACCCTAGTCTCGAGTTCAACTGGGGGAAGAACTGATCTTCTAGTGACAGTCTCCTTAAAAGCAGAACCTGTAGATTTGCAGCCAAACAGGGTCTCCATCATGTCCTCATTTAACCTACACACAACAAACAAACCAGCATTAGTCACACACCACACAATCACAGTAACTAATAAGTGATCTGAATTTACTTACTGAAAGGAGCTGGATTTTAACTGATCCCACACAGTCGTACGGTCCGAAGTAGCACAAACTTTATCCCAATGCAGAGCCTTCAACTTGGGTTTTGCTCCATCCACGTCATCACCTGCATGTCTTTTGTCAACTTCCTCAGAAGAACCTTTCCTTAGACTGACACTGTTAGCAGAAGACCCTCCTTCATTTGGAGACCAAGACTCTCGCTGCTTCCTTGACACAGAGGACGAAGATGTACTAATTGACGGAGACCAACCCTTCCGCCACGGCGGCAGCGGCGGCGGGGGAGGAGGAGGAGGAGCAGCAGCAGGAGCGGGCTTAATAAGATGAGTCAAATTCGGTGCTGGGGGAGGCGATGAGAATTTCGGTCTTCTAGAAGGACCCAAGGTAGTTACTTTTTCAATTTGCTGATATTTGGTTAAAGCTAATGGCGCCGGTGCCGGCGCCGGAGAATGCTTCACCGTCGGTACGACCATGGTTCTTACATCCGGCGAAGGAGCAGAGAACCGGGATTTCGGTGAAGTTCTCTTCGAGTAAGGAACCACAGGAGGAGCAGCAGCAGCCGCCGTCGCTGGAATGGCTGCGGCAAGACTACTGTGGCGCGAGATGGGCGTGAAACAATTCTCTTCGCGGCTTAGCGACGAGCCGTGCGGCGAATGAAATGCCGTCTCACAGCTTTCCTCCTCGGAAGACGATGAGTCGGAGAATTCCGCCGCCGGCGAGTGACTTTCGTCCGGAGGCTTGTGAGGCGGCGTCAGCGGCTGTAACTCCGGACTGGGGCGATAACGGTGATCTGAGTTAAGCTTTATAGAATCAAGCTTTCGATAAGGAGAAGTGATAATGTTGGTTCCGTTGGGTTCGGTGAGCGACGTTCTGGCGGGCTCCACCGTCCCAATGTAGAGGAAGCTCGAGGGTGGTGGGGCCCGCGGAGAATCTTCCGGAAGCCTCCGAGAAACGAGTTTCTGGGTTTCCACTGGGTGTTTTGCTCTGTGCCTGTACAAGAAGAAGCCCAATGCGGAGAACATTCCCAGCGTCACGATTCCCACTGAGATCGCAATTGCCACCTTCTTCGCTGGTTTCTTGGGTTGCGTCGCCGTTGGGTTGGCGATCACGGCCCCGGAGGTTGTCGACGGAGGAAGGTTCGGCACTGGCGGCGGCTGCCCCGCGGGGAACTCATTGAAGAAAGGAATGTCGGGAGAAGAAGGAATATCCGGTGGCGGAGGCGGCGGTGGGGTGAGTGGCGGCGGAGCTGAGAGCTCCGGGAACAAAGGCTGGTGGAGAATCCTTCTTGTTTCATTGAGAATGCGTAATTGAGTTGTGTTGGAAGTGGGGAGTAGAGAGAGTGATGAAAGAATGAAAAAGAAGGTGAAATGATGACGATGAGGTTTCATGGTGAATTTTGTGGTCTTCTCTGCTTACCACCTTTTGTTCCACACAATAATACATCTCTGGTTTTGTTTGCGCAAATTACTTAGCTGGAAAGAGAAACAGAAAAGGAAAAAAGAAATAAAGAGAGAGGAAACTTCATTGGGTTGTAAGGTGTAAGTTAGAGTAAATAGTAAGGAGTGAGGAATGTGAGGTGGCAGTGGAACATGGGTGTCTACGTTGTGCATAACAACGACGACGACATTTATCGTGTTTTACATGTTGTTTTGTTTTGGTGGTAAGGAGGACAAAGCAAAGCATAAACTCTTTGAGAGATGCCGTGAAATCCTGAGTGTGAACACACTCTCCACTTTGCCACTTTATCTTTTTCTTCACCTTAAGTAGTTGCTTTTACACTTTTCAGTTAAATATAATAGGGAAAAAGAATACAAAGACGGTGTCGGAATTAGCTATAAGCTTGCCTGCCAGGAACTGGTTCAAAACTGAACCAAAGGAGATGGTGGCGTGTTGATGGAAGCGAATCCTTAATCAAGACTAGAACACGTTACCGACTTTAGTTAATGAATGCTATGGCAAAACAAAAATAAAATGTTACCATACGTTGTTAGTTTGCTACCTTCCGACACCCAACTACATAATTTCCAACCCAGAGTAAGAGAATTAGAGACAAGTCGTTCAGTTTCTTTTGTGGGAAAAAACAAGCATGCTTGTACAGTGTAAAAATAATGGTTTTTTTAATCTTTTTCTATGCTTATATTAAATAACTCAGACTAATTTTTAGTTTAAATAATTAAAGATAAACAGATAAACTTAATAATCTATAATATAATGCACATGTGCTTAAACCCTCTTCTCGATACACCACTCGAGAGGTAATTTATGTTCAGCTTAATTGGAATAGGATGTGTAAAGAGAAAAATTATATATGATGTTATAAAAGAGGGAAAACTATTTTATATAAAACTAATTTTTTGATCTAATTATTAAATTATGATTTTATATTAAAATATTATATATATTAACCACAAATCATATTAATCAAATTATTAATTTTTAGTATATTTTGAATAATATACATTATATTTATTTCGATATATATAAATAAGGCATCAAGTAATTTCAAATTAACATAAAATTGTTATGTAAAACAATTTTCTACCTTATGATAATTTTGAAAAAATATATTCAATTTATTGAGGAAAATCAATGATCAATTTATTGATGAAAATCAATTATTGATGTCCTCACAAAAATTACTAACGAAAACCCATTTTCAATTTAGTAGTGTAAATTAATGATCGATTTAGTAGTATAAATTAGTAACTAGTTTAGTAACTAAATTGTGGATTTCGTGATCAAAACTAATAACTATTTTTCTGACTAATTTAGTATTTAATTTTGTGAATGATTTAATGATCCATTTTCGTCACTAAAATCAGTTTTAATTTTTTTTATTTATTTTTCCAAAAACAATGTATCTGATTAATTATGTTTTTAATTTTATTTTCTTTTTCTAAAATAATACCAGTGAATGTATTAGTTTATTTCAAAATGCTTATTGTTTAAAAAATAAAAATAATATTTTTTCAATATTAATATTTACCTTCAATACTTAAGTGGATTAATAACTATATTTAACATTTTTATCTAAGTTCAAGCTTAAAAAGCACATATTGTGTTGATGCAAGAAAATACAAGCATAAAAGAACATTATGTGATTAAGGAACCTAATTTCAATGCGGTTTATTTAATTCCCACACTGCAATAATAAAATACTTCTATCGTATTTATTTAGTTATTTTAAATGGGTAAATACTAGCTTTTACTAAAGAAATTACAATAGATTTAGTATTGAAAAAAAAAATGATATGCTAGAATTATAGTACATTGTAAAGACTTGATATCAGTAAAAAAAACAAATCATATATCAATTCTAAGAGTCACAGGCAACATTAAGAAACATCACTATAATAAAAGAGTTAAGAAATTGAAAAGGATCTGATTAAGAATAATTGGAAAAGCTCTAGATTTGCCTCAGAGTCACTTGCCTGCTATAGTGGAGATGATAGTATTGTCATCCACGAATTCTCTTTGCCTCATGGCGTTTCTTCTCCCCTTTTCTCCTTAAAAATACTTCAATAGAAAGGGATAGACTAACTAAAACTTATACGAAGACAAAAGATAATACAAATTTTACTTTCATTTGGATGTTTTCACTAAAATAACGTTATATAAAATGGATAATAGTTTAAAACAAACTCCATGAATTTGGTATGGACGTTTAATTCTTTTATAACAAAGATGATTTTGTCAGGAGTAATGTCCTGTATTCAATTATAAAGTAAACAAATATAAACATTTTGTGTTTTTCTTGTTATTTAAAGAGTCTGTTGTCAAAAGTTTTAGAGTTCATAAAAAAAAAAAAAAAATATTATGTTTATTCAACCCATATCTGTCTAATATACTTTAGAAAGAGCTGGGAAAGGGAAAGTATGGGAAGCAACCATACTTATGGTTGAAGGGACTTTTGTTCTATTAGAAATAAAAGAAATGAAAAATGCATTTCAAGGTAAATGAGACTGGAAGCAAAATTTATAGTTATTTTCTTTTATATATATAGATAATAGACAAATAGATAGAAAAGTAAAAATAATAAAGTAATACAACATCATTAAATTATATAAATTAATAATGTAAATAATATTCATAAATGAAAAGTAATTGATATTTTAAAATATTGTATAAAAGTTATTGTTCATAATATCTTATCGAAAAGAAATTATACGTGATTATCTTATTTATAAAATATTAATTTTTTTAATTTTAATTAATATTTATATTT
>Ga0123340_1004319_pt1 | contig 13465 bp, 11 predicted proteins | sample SirMexnodulemix_FD_89961 | JGI IMG/M metagenome (GOLD analysis project Ga0123340, IMG submission 89961) | Root nodule microbial communities of legume samples collected from Mexico - Siratro Mexico nodule mix | ecosystem: Host-associated > Plants > Roots > Nodule | place: Mexico: Nepantla... | reverse complement strand
TCTAAGATTGAATTGAAGCCTAATCACGTTCTTAATTTGATATGGGCTGATGAAGGAATTAAATGAAGGAGATTTGGGCTAAAAGCAAATCATTTGAAGAGAAGGGCCCATAGAAAATGCATCATCAGATTTAATTTAAGTGTAAATGGGCTATTTTGGGCTTAGGTTAAAATCTGAAGAGTCACCCATTATTTTGTGGGCATATTTTAAATTTTTTATTTGATGTATTTTGATTAATTTTCCATAGGACTTAGAGTAGTCATGCTTAGTAAATTGTGTTTTTCGTTTTCCCATTTGATGTAATAATTAGTCATCTATAAATGTGCCAAAAAGCTGTTGTTACATTAATTTTGGAGGCTTTTAGGCTGTTGAAAAGTTAGGTTAGTTTTTTAGAAGCTCAAAGGTCTACTTAAGTAAGAAAACACATGTAAACAACAACTTTGAATTTGAAATACGAATTTGAATCTGAAAATTTCATAAGTGAGATTTTCTCTCTTGGGTTCTTCATTTGGACTTGCAACTTATCAAGGGCTGATCATCCTTGTGCAGTTTACCTTACTTTAGGGTCTTTGCTGCGTTTTCTTTTCCGCAAGACAAGGGTTCTGAGTAGATCATCCTAAATCTGAATATTTGGGGATCTTGGGGCATTCAACTACTCTTTGTTGTGGGTTCTGGGGTTTATTCCTAACCGGGTTCACATCACTTTCATTATTATTTTCTTGATGCAGTTAGGTAGAAATTTAAAGAATTTTGATTAGTTGAACGAAGATATAAAAATTGTTTTGTTTAGAGAGATGATAGGCACAAAAATTAAAGAATTACCCATTCACAGACCTAGCAAGAACAGAAACTTAGTTACATACTTATCAGAAGCAAGAAAGAAAAAAGAGAAGAAGACAGAGTGGAATTTACATAAGCAATACCCAGAAGCAAAAACCAATATGAAAATCAAATACAAAAGAAGATTAAGCTTCCTGTAAGTGTATCTGTGTTAGTTTTAATTGATTGTAGCTTTTATTTATACTTCATTTTCTTTATCTGTGTTTGGTGTTTTTATTCGATGTCAATGTCAATTTGGTTGATTCTAGACAAGAGTCATAACCATTCTGCTTCAACCTCTACTATACGTCCTTCAACTTCAACTCGACGACAACCAATCTCTCTCTCCCTCTCAGTCTAGAATCGCCTGAATGACCGCTCCTACACCAATAAATTTTGGTCTTTTCCTCGTGACTAAAATTGTAATATTCAAAATTATGGAGGTGCAGGAAGATACTATGGAGGTGCAGGAAGAATCTGTCGGTTGAATGAAGCATGGGCGTGACCAATCAACTTTTATTTCCCCTTTGGCAATGAATGAAGACGCAAGGAATGAATTGAAAAAACATATGAAGCAATTATGGTTATTTGATTTTAGCTCAATATTTTATTTTTCTAGTAAAATGCAGGACATGCCCAATAAACTCTCTTTCTTGTATCTTATAAACTTCAATTAAATCTCTAAATGGCCACGTCATATGAGGTTTTTTTTTGTTTTGGATTAAATTCTTAAATGACCATTAGCTTCATGGATTTAATTAGAAAAGTTTTAATCAAGATTAAATACCTAAATGAACTTTCACATTATATATGAGATTTAATTCGAAAAGTTTTAATTTCATTTGGATTATCAAAAGACCATACGCGTCTAACGATATTCAATATGAAGTAAAAAAATTCAAAAATAATAAAAAATATAAAATTTCAAAAATAAAATACACTAAAATTCTCAAAACAATTCAACTTTCTTTTAAAACTACGTAAGTCTTGATTTTCTATCCCTGATAGAAATACATAGGAGCAATGTCGATCCTTGTTGGGTCCTTTAATTTAAATTTTTTTTTTTCTTATTTGAGTTTTATTTTTGGGAAAAATAATCATTTAATAAACCACATTCGATTTTTCCCATTCGATTAAAAGTGTTGTCTTAGGACAGACACTATGTATTAATACCTTGGTCACATGTAATCGACTTCCAAACTCATCTCTGGTTCACAAATCATTCCTTTTCCTTTTTCTTGGTTTTCTATAATTTTTCATAATAAACTATGGTGACGACTCCATCTCTTTTATTTCACTCATTTTTTTCACATTTTTTGGATCGCTGTTATCCGTCGTCAACAAGGTCACGACAATAATAATTAGGTTATGTATGTTGTAAGGCACCGTACGTATTGCACCTCCAACCTTCATTTTTTTTTCATTGCTCCTTCTCTCTCTTCCAACCAAGCTCTTCCTTCTCTTTAACTTTTCTCTCCATATCTCATCTATGTTAGAATCTTATTACGTCCTGCAGTAGCTGAGGAGTTAAGGATCATTTCTAACTGGTCAGAATCTCAAACAAAATAAGATCATATTTGCTCTAAAGATCTCTTATTCTCTATCTTTCTTAGGTTTTTGTTATCAATCTTAATAGGAATAGTTGAGAAAAGTATTTCTCTCAACTTAATTAAGATTATACTAAAATCTGGTTTTGTTTGGATAGCTTGTTCTAGATCCCTAGAGATTGAGTTAGTGCCACTAACTAGTTTGGATGAATTGTTCTGGGGATCGTCATCATGTAAGGGAAGATAGTAACTTGTTTTTATACTATGTAGTTACTTTTAAATAGAACTCTAAGATAGAAAACTTGAATATGTAATTATTAGTGTTCAAGTCTTGCAGGTCTGACCGGTCCTTGAGCACTCAATGAGTTATCTTAATTTTGTGTGATTAATTGTAAAATTTTGAGTAATTATGTTAGAAAGTAGCATGCGAGAACTTTTGATTATTTTTTGAATGGATTGAATGTGACTTGCGATAAGACTTTGATATATTTTAATAGATTGAGATCAGTTATTGAATAAGATGTGTCTTTATGCATGATTTATTGAGGGATTTTTTTTAATAAACATGAACTTTTTTTATTGAGATCTGGTTTTTGAAAATATAGAGATGACTGATTTTAATGAAATTTAGTAGATATATATTGTTCTGGTGGTAAAGAAGTTCTTGGATGATATTTGATGAAATATTTGATTTTATGTTGTGAGAACATGTCAAAATAGTAAATTTTGACAATTTAGTAGTTAAGTATTGTTTTGATAATGGAAAGATTCTTGCATACTATGATTTGTGGATTGAATGGTATGTATTGATGTTAATGATTGAATGATGAAGTTGATGTTATACATTTGGGATAATGTATGAGTTATACTTGTTTGTGTACATTAAGTATAGCACACCTATGTTTAATAGTGATCCTCTAACTTCACTGATGATCTAAGTCACGTAGACTAAGATATCAGGCGGTTGATGAGGGAGTTCATACACACCAGGACTGCTGGTAGACACTCGGTATTGGATGTTTGAACTTATCTAGATCCTTTCTCTTAGATTCATTGGCAATCTAAGTCTTGGGTATTGGATTAGATGTTAGTCTCTGGTATGGACATACTTAATGGGTCTTCCGGAAGACGATAGGTCCATATGTGGCCTATATGTGTGATATGGTCCATGTGTGACCGATATGTATGATGAGGTCCATGTGTGACCGATGTGTGTAATGTGGTCCATGTGCGGCCATTGGATGTGATGTAGTCCATTTATGTATGATGTTTGATATGAATACTTGAAACGAAAATGTATTTATTATTGAAACTTTATATGTTAGTCTTTTAAGAAATTCTTATGAATAACTAATATAGTTTCTCTTTTTGCATATACTGAGTATGTTATAAAATTTTATTTTTACTAGCTTACCCTTACTTTCAATGTTATTGTATGAATTGCGATTATTGTATTATGTACATGAGCATATACAAATGCAGGTGGAGGAGTATGTGAAGGATCGTAGGATGTAGTTTAGAATTTGTTTCCCTTTGTTGGATTCATTGTATGTTAGACAATATATATTTTTGGGATGTTACATATGTGATATTGTGCCATTTGTATTTTTTTTGTAATTCTACATAATTCACTTATTGGATTAGAAATTCACCTATTGAATCTCAATACAGGATGATAATGATGTACAATGAGTGTGAGTTTGATAATACTCGTTTAAATTCCTAATGAAAAAATACATTTACATTCCTATTCTCGATACTTTATGGATATGATATTTGTGTCTCATCCTTATCCCTTTCAAGTAGCATGTATGTATACTCATACTCAAGTTTATACCCTCTTAGATATTCATTAAATTTTTAAAAAAATAAAATCACAACTAAGGAAACAAGACTTCATCAAGAATTTAATGCCAAAATGATACATAATTTGTTCTATTCACTGCCTACTAACAAAGAAAACATGACTTTATCAAGAATTCAATGTCAAAATAATATATATTTTCTTCTCTTCAATGCCAAATAATAAGAAAAAAGTTATAATCGCATATTTTTCAAGAATCTATCAAATAATTTAAGGATTTTTTAGTAATATAAAAAAGGACATATACGAGGATAAGACAAGACAAATATGTATATCTATCCCTCTCTACCTCCCTAACTAATTTAAAAAGTCAGATATTATTCATGTTCATTTTCATGCCTAGTCAATTTGAATATTTCTTATTAAGATTAGGAGAGATTAGAGTAATACTCACATGTATAAGTTTGTTTGCATCCATATCTCAATCCGAATGTACTAAAATAATTTCTCTTTTAAAATTGTCAAATCAATTATGTTTCATCCAACATATTTCTCTATTTTAAGATAGTACATTATATTTGGTATATATTATTTTATATAATTGGAAATACAAAATAACAAGTGATAAAGTTTATGTAAAATGCTTAAATTATAAACCAATTCATAACAATTGATATCCTGTTAAATATTTTCAAATGTTAACAATCTGTGTCATGTCATCAAATTCAGTTTTTATTTGGCTTTTCGAATGTTACAAAAACTGTTAATCAGTTTTTGGAAATTTTAAATTATTTTAAAACTTCTGAATGTTTTAATTTTAATGCTGGAAAAATCCAAAAAATTGTTCCTTTTATTTAAAAAAAAAATTTCAATTTTTTTAAAGAGAACAATAGAAGAGAAACACATCATAAAACTTGACGGACTGTTTTTCACTCCTGAAAGTGTGCAAAACAGGAACTTCATCGTATCCTGAAGAAGACTTGTTGACTCCTGTTAAGTAGAGGACAAATATTTCTTTAGAAAAGTGGCACTGATACACACTTTGAAGTTATCTAAATCCTCTTTGTTTAACAATCTTTGTGTGATGGCTTTAATCAAAGATATGGCTACAAACATTATCAAATTGGATCGCTTTGATGGATGACACTTCCTAAGATGGCAAAAACGGGTTCATTTTCTATTGACTTCTCTTTGTTTGGTGTACGTTATTAACACACCAAAACCAGATGAATCTGAAAATGAAACAATTTATCAACTAAGGAGTAGACAAAAGTAGGAAACATATGACTACACATGCAGAGGGCATATTCTGAATACAATGGAAGACTCATTGTTTGACCTCTATTGCATCGTAAAGTCTGCCAAGGAATTATGGGAAAAATTAAAGACAAGGTACATGAAAGAAGATGCATCCAGTAAGAAATTTCTTGTCTCAAATTTTAATACTTTTAAAATGGTTGATGAAAGGCTTGTGATGGAACAACTTCGTGAATTGGAAAGGATCCTTAATCATTTTACTCAACATAATTTACACATTGATGAAACTATTATTGTATCTCCTATTATTGATAAATTGCCACCTTCTTGGAAAGAGTTTAAACGTACTCTGAAACATAGAAAAGAGGATATTTCTCTTGATGATCTTGCTAACCGTCTTCGTGTAGAAGAGGAATGTCGCATGCAGGAAAATGAAAAGGAGCATTATGCTCAAGAATTTTCAAAGGTGTATGTCGCAGAGGCTAGACAGACAAAGAATCAATCACACAAGAAGCCTTTCAACAAGGCTGGTGGGTCTACAAAGCTAAGGCTAAAAAACCAGAGTCATAAGAGGCAAAAGATAACTTGCTGGTTCCGTGAAAAAAATGGCCACTTCAAGTCAGATTGTCATTTTTAGAAGAGAAAGAAAGGGAAGCAACATGTTTCTGATGCAGTAAAAAATGCAACAAATGATGAACAACTCATTGTTGTTCTCTCTGAAATTAATATAGTTGAAAATGACATGGCTTGGTGGATTAATTCTAGTGCTACTCGACATGTTTGCAATAGCAAAAGATTCTTCAAGACCATGAAGACAGTAAATGAATCATTGTTTTATATATGGGGAATTCTACTATTGTTCTTGTCAAAGGAATTGGCAATGTAGAATTGAAATTTACTTCTTGGAAAATTGTAACTTTAACTAATGTGTTTTATGTACCAGAAGTGAGGAAGAATCTAGTATCGGGTAGTTTGTTGAACAAGTTTGGTTTTAAACTTGTGTTTGAGACTGATAAGTTTGTGCTGTCCAAGGGTGGTATGTTTGTGGGAAAAGGTTATGCATGTGAGGAAATGTTCAAATTGAATGGACTTGCAATTTCAAATAAAAATGTTGTTTTTGTTTATATTGTTGAGTCCTCTTCATTTTTATGGCACCATAGATTGGGACATATTAATTTCATAAAATTATATGATATGGCGAGTTTAGAATTATTGCCTTTCTTTAATAAAAGTTAAGAAAAATGAAATACATGCATGAAAACGAAAATTACAAGAAATTATTTTCCTAAAGTTGAAAGAAATTCAAAATTACTTGAATTGATTCATTCAGATATATGTGACATGCATAGTACACCATCAATAGGAGGAAAGAAATATTTTATAACATTTATTGATGATTATAGCTAATTTTGTTATGTGTATCTATTGCATTCAAAAGATGAAGCATTGGTAAAGTTTCAAGCATATAAGGCTGATACAGGGTTGCATTGTGAGACCTTTATTAAATGTTTAAGGTCTAATAGAGGAGGAAAATATTATGATCCTAAGTTGTTTGAAGCAACTAGAATAGTCCATGAGACTACAGCTCCTTATACGCCACAACAAAATGGCGTGGCAGAAAGGAAAAATTGAGTTTTAACTCAAATGGTTAACTCATTACTATCAAACTCAAGTTTGAGTAGTGGATTTTAGGGTGAAGCATTGCTAACTGCATGTCACATTTTAAATCGAGTTCCATAGAAAAGAAATAATGTCACTCTATATGAGCTTTGGAATAAGTGAAAACCAAATCTTAATTATTTTAGAGTTTGAGGCTGTAGACAGCGGTTAAAGTGCCTGAACCTAAAAGGAAGAAATTAGGTGAATGGGGAGTGCAGTGCATATTCATTGGATATGCATAACACAGTAAGACATATCAATTTGTGGTGATTGAACCAAATGATTTTGTGTTAGTAAATTCTGTAATTGAATCTAGGGATGCAATTTTTGATGAGAATAGATTTAAAAGTGTTCTCAGCAAATCTCCTGTAGAAACCCAAACTGGGAATTCGGTCATGGAAAATGAAAATGACCAAGACATAGTAGAAGTACCTGAACTTCGAATGAGCAAAAGAGCTCAAAAGGTTAAGTCCTTTGGTTCTAGTTTCTTTACCTTCTTAGTTGAAGGGAATAGAGAATCAATGATTAGACAAATTCCATATTATTTTAATATAGAAGTCGATCCTCAAACATTTGAGGAAATAATGAAAGATTGAGATGTAACTTCCTGGAAAGAGGCATTAAATGATGAGATGGATTCATTAATGTCAAATAATACTTGGGAGTTAGTTGATCTACCTCCTAAATCTAAACCTATTAAATGCAAACTTCTTTTTAAGAGAAAAAGAAGAGTTGATGGATATGTTGAAAGGCACAAAGTCAGGTTAGTTGCCAATGGTTTTACCCAAAAGCATGGAAGAGACTATTTTGATACCTGTGCACCTGTAGCTATGATTGTTACAATTAGATTGCTTATAGCTATTGCAACTATATACAAGTTGGTCATCCACCAAATGAATGTAAAGACTGCATTCTTAAATGGAGATTTGGATGAGGAAATATATATGGAACAACTTGAAGGGTTTGTTATGCCAGGTCAAGAAAAGAAAGTGTGTAGACTTCGAAAATCTTTATATGGATTGAAGCAAGCTCCAAAGCATTGGCACCAAAAATATGACCAGGCGATACTTGCCTATGGATTTAATATAAATGAATCAGACAAGTGTGTATATACTAAATTTGATGAAAAAAGAAATGGTGTCATTATTTGTCTCTATGTGGATGACATGTTAATTTGTGGAACTGACTTATATCAAGTTCAGTTGACTAAAAGAATTATGTCTAGTGAATTTGACATGAAAGACATGGGGCAAGCAAATGTCATTCTTGCAATTCAAATTGTTAGAGATGATGAGAGTATTACTCTTACTCAATCTCATTATATAGAGAAAGTTCTCAAAAGATTCAATCATATGAATTGTGCCCCAGTATCTACCCCGCTTGATCCAAGTGTAGAGCTAGTTAAGAACATTGGTAATCTAGTTTCACAATTGGAGTATTCTAAATTAATTGGGTGTTTGATGTATGCAATGACATGTACTAGGCCGGATATTGCATTGGCAATAAGCAAGTTGAGTAGATTCACAAGTAACCCAAGTGAATTGCATTGGTTTGCAATTAGAAGAGTTTTAAAATATTTAAAGAAAACTATCAACTATGGCTTATGCTATGGTGGATATCCTTCTGTTTTAGAAGGGTTCTTAGATGCAAGTTGGATTGTGAAAGATCAAGATCATGCTTCTACAAGTGGATGGATCTTCACACTTGTTGGTGGTGCAATCTCATGGGCTTTAAGAAGCAGACTTTAATAACCAGTTCCACTATGGATTCAGAGTTTATTGCATTAGCCTCAGCATCAAAAGAAGGTGAATGGTTACGTGAAATACTATATGAGATACCAATGTGGCCTAAATCATTAGTTCCTATTTCTATTCATTGTGATAATCAAACAACATTAGCACGAGCTTATAACCATGTTTACAATGGTAAATCCAAACACATTGGATTGAGACACAGTTGTGTCAGAGAATTAATAACTAATGGAGTTATTACAATTGACTATGTGAAATCTAGTCAAAACTTGGCAGATCCTTTCACTAAAGGATTACCAAGAGACTTGGTGAATAAAACATCAAGAGAGAAGGGACTCAAGCCCATGACTAAATATCATCAATGATGGAAACTCAACTCAAGGCTTGACATTACGCCAAGTCATGAGTTCAATGTAGTTAAAGTACGTCATCAGAATGATTGTAAGCACTACAATTAATTAATTGTCATCCCAAGGTTCTTAGTGCTTTGTATCTGCTTGTCAAGTGAGGGGGTTGAGCTAATCTCTTAATGGTTTTATAAAGGTATTAAAATTGCGGAGGTGTTAGAATGGAGACCACCTATGTGAATGTGAAGTGTGGCCGCTTCATGGAGTTAAAGGGCTTGACTCCATAAACATTCATGAAAGATACAAGACACAAGGGCTATGTTGAATGTGTCAGATACTCAAAGCAAGTTATTGATGTAAGTTGTATGTGTAAATTGTTTATGCTACATATCAAATAGAATTTTGGTTCAAAGACTTTCTACCATGTAAGTCTAATACGATGTAATAAACTTTCTACAATTTAATGGTTCAAATTGGAAGATACCATTACTTATGCATACAATGTTGAGTTGTTCTTGGATAATTTATTTGTACTTAACATGTAGAAAATGGCAGGGGATTGTTAAATATTTTCAAATGTTAACAGTCTAGGCTATGTCATCAAATTCAGTTTTTATTTGGTTTTTTGGATGTTACAAAAACTGTTAATCAGTTTTTGGAAATTTTAAATTATTTTAAAACTTTTGAATGTTTTAATTTTAACTGCAAAAATCCCAAAAACTGTTCCTTTGATTTCAAAATAAAATTTTTAATTTTTTAAAGAGAACAACAGAAGAGAAACACATCAAATAGGGTTGTTTTTCACTCATGAAAGTGTGCAAAACAGGAACTTTATCGTATCTTGAATAAGATTTGTTGACTCCTGTTAAGTAGAGGATAAATATTTCTTTAAGGAAGTGGCACTGATACACACTTTGAAAGTCATCTAAATCCTCTTGGTCTAACATATTCATAACCATATACTTTAAATTAATTTATATATCATCTGAACGAATGTAAAAATTAACATTTTGTTAAAATAAACTACAAGTAACAATTTGTTTTTTATTAATTTCTCTAAGGAAAAATCTTGGTCAAAATTTCCCTCTAATTTTAACATATTTGTAATTTTTTTAAAATAAACAAAAATTTGAACATAATCCTTTTCAAATTAAATGAGCGTTAATGTGATTACTATATTTTAATTATAAGAAATATAATTATATGATGTTTTTTTATAAATTAAAAATACTTTTAATTGTTATAAATTGTGTATATTTATATATAATAATGTTTTGTCTTTATAATTGACAAGGTATTTGAAATTTAGATTTGGATTGTATAAATGATATGAGAGGAAGTTACCCTATTAAATTGACCTTATTCAACCATTATAATGTGAGTATTGAGTACTAAAACCATTATGAGGATGAGATAGGTAAGTTTCATTGATAATCCAAATCATATAGAAGAGTATATCAAGGTGGTAAGAAGTCCATGAAAGTTTATGCATAATACGTTGTTGATTATGTATAAGGAATTACACAAATTACGTGTGAGTAGTTGTTTATATTTAAAAAACTTTGATCATAAATCAGGTGTGAGTCTTAGGTAGAATTATCCAATACTTATTTTGGTAAGTTTTAGAAAGAAGATGGAATATGTTTGTATAATGACATATATTTTGTACACACATTTATAATTTTATTGTATAGTAAATGTATCATATGCTTTATTTTTCATTTTTAATTTATTTTCTTTCAATAGTAATAATTTAGATTCATTAAACATATTTGTTTGATTTTTTTATTTTTAACTAATATGGCCTTTACTCACTTCTTTTGGAGTCATTCTTCGTAGATCTTATTTTTGATTGATTCCGGTTACATTGACTTCAATATTTATAGGACTTTATGATGGACATATGTTTTACTAAATTTGACGTTCCTCTAAAATTGAGGCAAATTAGTTGAAGAACTCATAGATCAAATTTTTCTTGTTTTAATGTAAACTTTTATAATGGAGCTTATGGACTTAATTAAAGTCCACATTTAGATCCCACATTTCCATGGGACTTCATAGCATGTATATAGCTTAATTGTGCTCCAAACAAGAGACAAATTATTTTTATTAAATTTTAGAGTTTAGGATATCTTTTAATCTTCTTTTCTCTCTTTTCTTGTTTTTGACTTTCCTTTTTCTTCTCTTTCTCTCTAAAATTGGTGCCTTCATTTATGGAAGACTTGACTTTTCCTTTTCTCCTCTCTTTCTGTCTTAAATTCTTCATTCATAGAAAACTAAATCTTAAGGATCAATGTGCCAAATTACTATTAAAAAGTTGAATTGAGTTTTGCACAAATCCTTTAACACTTCAAGTTTGATCTCCTCATTTTTAATTTCTATTTTCTTTTTGTGATATCAAAGTATGTTTCTGGTTTTAGAATTCAAATTAAGAGTTGATTAAATCTTGATTTGATAATTGAATAAGAATTGAATTGAATGATATTAAGATTTAATTTGTATAACCAATCTAGTTGATTAATTAAATGGATTCATTGTTGAAACTTAACTAAATCTTTAGAAGAATGTGATAAGATGATTATTTATTTCTTGAATATATGGATTAATCTGTTTTAATATTCTTGATTTCAGTTTCTCTCTCTATATATATACTACCTTTGTATTTAAGTTTTATAATTTAATATTTTTAAATCCTTAAATTAATTTGTACAACAATAATACTAAAGATTGAATATAATAAATATAGGATTTGAATATAATATATATAAGATAGATCTTAAATGTGCTCTATATGTTGAAATTTAAAGAAATTAAATATCATTGAATTACAATGTAAATCAATGTGTGAGTGTATGATTTGATAGTATTCTACTATGATCTTTGTTTTATGTTAGTTTATCCCATTCATTATGTGTAATTTGATTCATGTAATGATTTTGGAACTTGAAAAGATAATGGTAGGTTTAGGGGCTATCACGAGTACATGCTTGGCTGGCAGGTGCTGCTTTATACTTTGGAAGTTTTACTTCCAAGTAGTTTTGAAAGACCGTATAAATGGTTGTTTTGTAAAATAATTTTTTGAGTATATTATGTTTATCTATTAATAGTTTATGAAAGTTTTGTATGTATATTTAAAGGTTTGATAATTCGTTTTTTAGTTAAGAATAAACTTTAATGGCAACGTTACAATGGTATTGAATAGGATTTATTTTAGAGATCAACTAAATGTTATGGATCCATTTGTTATTTTAAAATAACAAAGAAATGATTAGATATTTAAAAACAGTAAGATTTCAATGAATTATTTTGTTGATTGGATTTTTATGGATTTAATGTGATTTTTTATTTTTATCTATAAATAAAATTCCTGAGAAAATTTTTCACCTAAATATATGAAACTTTTCTATTTTTCAATCAAAATTCCCCAATCTCAATAGTGATAGAGTAGAGTTCTCTCTTCCAATTTCATAAGTTTTTCTACATTGAAGTGATTACTTTATGTTTTTATGTTATTGTTCAGCATTATTGTTTTCTAAATCAGTTAAGAGCTATTGTTGTTATTATTATATTTGACTGTTGAATCAATAAATATAAATATAGGATTTTTCTCTTTTTTTCATATTTGGTTTTTATATATGATATTATTATTGGACTTACTAAATTTTTAAATATTTTTCTTTAACAACAACACTGTCACGAATTTCAGGGACATGGTCTAGACTTGTTTACGGTCAATGAATTAAAATGTAGTTATAGGGAATTTTATGAAAACAACAAACACATGATATTATAAAATATGTGAAATCATTCAATTACATACCAATTTCTAAACAACAATGTATTTATTTAAGTGTTCGTGAAATAATACATATTAGAATTCTAGAACTTGTTGAGTTATACAACAATGTTCAAGAGGTGGGGTTATGTATAATTAATTCTCTATCACAAGTAAGAAAGTCTTTGTCCTTTAAAAAAAAATCTTTAAACAAAATAAACCCACTTAAGCAACAAATTAGTAAGATGATATGGAATAAAGATTGTAATACATAGTAAGTACATAAAAGTTAAACTAATTATAAAAAATATAAATAATGTTAATCAAAACAAATAACAAATAGAATATTACACTAGTACAAAAAGGATCTTCATCGTCGGTTTTAAGAGACATTTATCGTCGGGTATTGAACCGACGTTGACCCAGGAGACGTTGATCATGACGTCGGTTAACAATACCGACGTTGTGTTAAACACCACAATGTCGGTTAGAACAAAGAAACCGAC
>Ga0123340_1004318_pt1 | contig 13471 bp, 7 predicted proteins | sample SirMexnodulemix_FD_89961 | JGI IMG/M metagenome (GOLD analysis project Ga0123340, IMG submission 89961) | Root nodule microbial communities of legume samples collected from Mexico - Siratro Mexico nodule mix | ecosystem: Host-associated > Plants > Roots > Nodule | place: Mexico: Nepantla... | reverse complement strand
TTTTTGTCTCTCTTAGTTTATATTTCTACGACTATTGGAATAAAACAAACTAAAGTGAGAAATTGGAAATCAATTTCTAGTACTTAGTATAAGCATAATGACTTGATTAATTGATTATTAAAATCGGATACCTTTAGATGAAGTCGTTGGGCTATCGACAAGAAGGGAGCTAAAAGTTTAGTATTGTAGTTTCTACTAGATACTTCATTAGGATTATTTTATGTTCTTTCAAATAATAGCTAAAATGATGGTGAAGGTAATAAACAAAGGGAAAGCTAGAGAAGAACCTTAGGTATACCATCGCACACAGTATTGAAGAATTCTCTGTATCTTCCAACACCAGTCAGAGAAGACCTGAAGTGATTCTTAGAAATACCTGATTCTATAATATTTGCACCATATTCGACCAGTATAGGTTTTACTTGCTTAGATAGTTGAAACTCAGCGTCACATTTCACCAAAACACTTCGAAGATTTACGAGGCTGCTAAGCAATGGTACAATATCATCCCAATTATTATCCTCCATATCCATGAATGAATGAATATGAGATGGGGGAATCATTGCTGGCGACATCCGACACCGAATGATAGAAAACAAAAGATTATGTGACAATCTCTCAAATCCACGTAGGGATATATATCCGATGCTTTTTGAGCTTACAATTGAAAAAGGCACTTGTTTCACAGCTGCATTTTCAGCAATTAGAGTTATCAAGGATTTCATTTGCACTATATCTTTTTCCAATAGGTCAATTTTTGGACAACCACAAAGAATGAGAGTTTTTAAGGATTTCAACTTGTATATCTTTCTAGGGAGAATGCTTAGACTTGTACAGTCCTTCAAATTGAGCAGTGTAAGATGGCAGAGGCGTCCAATAGATTGGTGTACTTCTTGCAATCTTGGACAATCTTTGAGAATGAGCTGTTCAAGACTTGGTAGTCCGGAAAAGTCAGGGGTTTCTACCAACAACTTGGAGTGACTAAGATTAAGGACTTTTAGCCACGTTGAAACCTTCAAGAAGATAGTTTTTGATAAATATTAGAGAAGAAAATGAAAAACGAGATAGTTATAAGTGGAAACAAATACTAACTTTAAAAGAAAATGGGACGTAAAAACCTGGGGTTGTTTCCAAACGAATCGAAGAAGACTGTGTTTTAAGTCAATCGCTATTGCATCATGCAGATAAAAGTTGTTATGTAGGCATTCTGAAGAAATTCCTCGCAGATTTATCCATCTCAGTTTCTTAGAAAGGTACTTAGAATTTCCAGCGAGTTGCAGCTTTCTTGATGGGCCTCTTACGATAAAAGGATAAGGTTCCGAGAAATAATCTCTTCCGTTAGGCAATCTCTGAATGACTATTGTCCCCTTAAATGAAAAGATCTAAGAAAAACAAATATATTGCACATGAGAAAGCAACCACTTCCAAAAGAAGTTTCAAAACCATATATAAAGTATGTTCTTACCGCATCCTCTGACAGTGCATTCATATCAAACCACGGGTGACTGTTCCCCCCAAGTTCCTCTCCTGAATCTTGATGTATAATTTGTCTTCCCATTTCTTGTAACAACGAATGCATTCCTAATTTGTTGTTCTTATTAACTTGTATGAGGCTACGCTCTATGAGAACTCTTATTCCACTATCAGCGTCTATTCCAGAACCATTTAGAATCTTCATAACGTAGACTCTATCCTTACCTACAAAGGAAGAACATACATCAAGGAATAAATCTTTTTCCATTTCATTGTGTAAACCGTCGAAGTTTATTTTCAATCGCTGTTCAACATCGTGGGGTGGAATTTTCTCTAATTTAGACAATACACTAATCCATTCTTCTTCAGTCCTTTCATACAAATAAGTTCCAATGACTTCAAGAGTCAGAGGTAGTCCTCTACAATAATCAACTACACTTTTTGCAAGGAAATGGTATTCCTCTTTTGGTTTTGCTTCTCTAAATGCGTGCCAACTAAGAAGCTCAAGGGACTCCATTGAGTTCATTAGGTTTACCTGAGAAACAAAATTAGCTTGATATACCCTCTGTAGGTTTCCATATCTTGTTGTAATGATTATTACACTTCCTCTTTCGAACCAATTACTGCATTCCTGTACTAATGGTAAATGAAACTCAGGCACATCGTCAAGGATAATGAGCACCCTTTTCCCAGAAAGTCTTTCCCGAATCATACTTATTCCCATCTCAACGCTATCTATCTCCACCTTTGTTTTTAGGAGATCTGAAAGAAGTTGTTTTTGTAAACAAAGATCCCCTCTTATTCCGCTAACTTGTCCAATACCTTCGATGAAACTTTTCTCCGTGAATTTCCCATGAATTTGACTGTAAATAGCTTTGGCAAGGGTAGTTTTACCCGATCCTCCCTGTCCACATATCGCTATCCTACAAACTTCAGTGGAATTATTTTTGATAGTTCGAATGAGATCCTCCACGTGGGATTGTAATCCAACTGGAAATTTAGTAGCAGACAAGACTGCTAAATGAAGGACGGTCTTAACAATTTTGTCCACTAGTTCAGCATCACTCCTTCAAGGTCAATAACAATTATAAAAGAAGTCATGTATTAGCAAAATTGAAGTACAAGCTTAAAATATGCTTATAAAGTGAGTGATTTACCTGTAATTGCTCTCATCCCATCCATAGAAATTTGCAGCTTTGGTGAGTGCGTGGCTCCATCTGGACATGCCATCCTCCAGTTGTTGTCCTGAGAATGTTTGTTCTGCAGTTGCTTTTACAGCTTTTCCAAAATGACCCTTCTGAAGACGTACATCCGATGGCTCAATTTCGTAATAAACGGGCAGAACATGTCGGGAATAAGTTTGGTGCCATTCGATGATTTGTTGAAGTTGATGAAGACACCAAGCAGATTCAGAATAGCTTTTGGTGAAAACAACAATTGCTACTCGACAGAGATTGAGAATAGGTGGTTCGAGGTGCGTTGACTCTACTGCATTCTGATGGTGAAGGAAAGTGATGAAACCAACAGCAGAGAGGGCAGAATCGAGATGAGAAACAAATTTCCTTTGGATATCTTCTCCACTAAAGTTGATGAGCACATCGTACATCCGTGGGAGTTGGGATGATGAAGAAGGGAATTCCATGGAAGAAATGGAGGAGGTGATAAACTCTTAGAAAAAGAGAAATCAATGAAGCAACGCAGTCAAATAAAACATTATATTTAGATACAGCCATTCAAAGGACACCAAAATCAATACATTTTTTATTGTCGTGGAATCGCGTTAAGGTTTGCAATAGTACTATGATTTTAATTTAGTTTGTTGACTCCGAACCGGTGATCCCATCGATTTCCGGGTTGAGGGACTTCATCCAACCCAACATGTGATCAAATGAACGGTTTTCTTGAACCAAAAAGACGATCGTTTTTGTGGGGTATAAGGCCAACTATTAGTAATTAAATTAAACAATGATTTATATGGTGCTTTTTTTTATTATATTTTCTCTGTCAAATAGCTCGTTATAATTTATGTTTTTCCAGTCCTTTTTAGGTGTCTTAATTATGAGAATTGTGCTATAATTTTATTGGATGATATGATTTCATTTTCTTTGGTTTATCTTTGTTTTTTCGGATTAGACAGAGAATCTGCTTTCCTTATTTCACCATGAACGAAAATCACGAGTTTAGCTGCGTTAATTATTGAGAATCATAGTTTGTTTTTCTAAATACTTCAATTATGAAATTATATCTAAAGAAATTATAGCAATTTTTTTAATCAAATAAAAAGGTGAACAAAAAAGTTAAAAGACATTATATAGTTAGTTGTTTTTATATTGGAATTCAGAAAATAAAATATCTGGCAGAGACTTGTATTAATTACTCAACTTTTATTGGAGTGAGATTTACGATTAAACTCCTTTGTAAAGAAAATTCATGAGATGTTGTGAAGAAATGAAAGACCCAAAGTGGAGAAATTTGACAAAGAAGAAAGATGAGAAATAGAGATAACTCATTTATTGACATAGATTTGATTTACGATCTATCTTTGTTGTTTTTTCTTTCTTGAAACGTAATTCATTAGTTCATCCTTTGGGACGAGTTTTTCCATGCTAACATTGTAACATCCAATTTTTTATATCGTGTTATGAGAAACATTTATAATTAGAAACCCTACATGAAAAGAACTATATTGATCAGCATATATTTAGATTATTTTTTAAAAAGGTGAAACATAAAAACCACTAGGATGGTCTTAGATACAGGTTTGAATAATATATTCGAGGTCATGAGTTAAAGGCTTTTGTAGGTTTTCTTCTAATAACGGTGTAGTTTATAGGCATGTTTTTTAAATAAAGAAGTCGTATTAGTTTGGATACGATTTTATTTAAGAAGAGAAAAAATGTTATCAATCAGGCAGGATTTCAATGTAAAAAATAGTGAAACATGAACGATTTCAATTTAATTGAGTGAAATTATGTTAATTTCTTGTTGTTAAAATCTTGCACAGCAGACACCAATTTATCTGTGGTTGAATTTTAGGTATGAAATATATAAAAAAGCTTCAAAACTTTCTGTGAATAAAAAATTGTTGAAAAAAATATTTAAAATAAATAATAAAAAACATAAAAGGGTAGGGTAAATGGCTGTGCTTTTGTTTTCTGGTTTGTTGAGGCTTATGTTGATAGAAGAAATAGAATGATCAACAGTATTGGATAGGAGAAATTATACGATGCTTGTATACATCATTTATTAATGTTTGGAAGTTTTATCTAATTGTTTTGGCAAACATAGATATACTTTTATGATTGATGTAACTGGGTTGTGGACTTCTGTAAGCTTCTTTGTAATTTTATACTCAATAGAGTCTTTCTAGAAACGATTAAAGTGTTATGTGAACTAGTGTGACTCTGCTATCTTTGTATAAAGATTGGAGTACTCCTAAAGTACTCTCATAAATTATATTTTTTGCTATTAAAAAAAAATCCATGTAAAATTAACCTCGAGCAGATTAACTTTGGCACACCATCTTCACAACCACATAATTCAACACATAAGTAGGTATGAGGTAATGTAAAATGTCTTAATCCATTAGGGAAAAGCACTATCAAGCTGTAATAATGGGTTATGGAGAGAAAAACTATGAGATCCTCATATTCACAGCAATGCAACGTAAAAGCAAGGTTAAAATGATAATGTCACAAGTACTTCCATTTGCATGGAAAGTACATATTTTCAGATACAAATAGTGTGTAAATGATAACAATAATAGATATTCGAAAATTTTCATCCTAAGAGAACTGAGAATTGTTATGGAAAAGAAATGTCTAAAACAAGTCAAATATTCCAAATAAAAAATTAGCTTCTAAAACAAGGTCATAACTAATATAGAAAGTAAGCGAATATCAGTGAAACTATTTCAAACTTTACTTTTACCATGACAAATATTAGTTTAATTTTTTTATAATGGTTTCTGTTTTAACCAACATAGTAAATGAACTTTTTATACCATCTATGTGAATTCTATAATGTTAACTTTTTATTTAAAAAACATAGAAACTGTAAACTTTTTAAGAAATCATAATCTATATATGAATTTTATAATCGAAACAACTAATGGTCAATAAAAATATTGTACACATTTGTAATATTATTAACTATTAGTTATAACTTTTTTTTTAAAGATCATATACATCGAATGAATGTTAATTTATAAGAATTAATTCCAAAACAATTTTACCAAAATTAAAATAATTTGTAAGATCATGACTATATTTGAAAAGATTTAGTTGACTTGTACAAACTGGAAACTATAGAAACTTATAAATGTAAATAAAAAAAAATTGATATATTTAAATTACACATAATATAAACACAATAAGTGTAAATAACGAGAAATGAAATTAAACTTTGTTTCGCTTAGTCTTAAATAAAGGGATGAGGCTTCTTATGTTGAAATAGAAACCGGAACTATATAGCAGATAGCAAAGCAAAAGACATACCGCAGCTATCTTTATTTCAAGATGTAATATTATTTTGAGAGGATTTCGAATGAAATATTATATACCAAAAGGTAAAAGAATTCATAGAAGTAACAACGAGACAGCAAATGCGATAAATAGAACTTAAGTTCAAGGAAGCACAATGTGAGGAGCAAGAAACAGGGTAAAACAAACATGAATTTATTAACTGTAAGCTATACTAAAAGAAAAACAAGGAAAGGATCAGAAAGATTACATTGCAATAAAAGACAAGAGGATTAATACCATAACTTAATGGATCTGTGGTACTTTAAGAATATAAATAACTTACTAGACCTCGTAGTCTTCTTTATAAATCTAAGGAACGAATTTTTCTTTATAACTCACTGCTTTCAAATACCTGTATTATGTGATAAACAAGGGCATCTTTAGCTAAATAAAAATGTTATACATGATTAAAACAAATCTGGCTAACAGTTTTGTTGTGTATATATCACCATCATTTCTTAGGGATTTAGAATGCATTTCTGTTTCTGTCTCTCTTAGTTTATATTTCTGAGTCATTGGGAATAAAACAATCATGAAGCTAGTAAAGAGAGAAATTGGAAATCAATTTCTAGTACTTAGCATAAGCATAGTCACTTGATTAATTGATTATTAAATAAGATACTTTTAGAAGAAGTCGTGGAGTGGAGCTATCGACAAGTGTGCTAAAAGTTCAGTGTTGTAGTTTCTACTAGATACTTCATCAGGATTATTTTATGTTCTCTTAAATAATAGCTAAAATGATGGTGAAGGTATAAATAAAGGGAAACCCAGAGAAGAACCATAGGTATGCTATTGCCCACAGTATTGAAGAATTCTTTGTACCTTCCAACACCAGTCAGAGAAGACCTGAGGTGATGCTTAGAAATACCTGATTCTATAATATTTGCACCATATTCGATCAGTATAGTTTTTACTTACTTAGATAGTTGAAACTCGGCGTCATATTTCACCAAAACACTTCTAAGATTTACAAGGCTGCTAAGCAATGGTGCAATATCATTCCAATTATTATCCTCCGTATCCATGAACGAATGAATATAAGATAGGGGAATCATTGTTGGCAAAATCCGAGAGCTAATGATAGAAAGAAAAAGATCACGTGACAATCCCTCTAATCCACGTTTGGATATATATCCAATACCTTTTGAGGTTACAATTGAAAAAGGCACTTGTTTCACAACTGTATTTTCAGCGATTAGAGTTATCAAGGATTCCATTTGCACTAAATCTTTTTCCAACAGGTCAATTTTTGGACAACCACAAAGAATGAGAGTTTTCAGAGATTTCAGCATATAGATCTCGCTGGGGAGATTGCTTAGACTTGTACAGTCCTTCAAATTGAGCAGTGTAAGATGGCAGAGGCGTCCAATAGATTGTTGTACTTCTTGCAATCTTGGACAATCTTTGAGAATGAGTTGTTCAAGACTCAGAAGTCCGGAAAAGTCAGGAGTTTCTTTCAAGTACTTGGAGTGACTAAGATTAAGGACTTTTAGCCACGTGGAAACCTTTAAGAAGATAGTTTTTGATAAAATATTAGAGAAGAAAATGAAAAACGAAAGAGTTATACGTGGAAACAAATACTAACTTCAAAATAAAATGGGACGTAATAAAAACCTGGGGTTGTTTCCAAACGAATCGAAGAAGACTGTGTTTTAAGTAAATCGCTATTGCATCATGCAGGTAAAAGTTGTTAGGTAGGCACTCTGAAGAAATTCCTCGCAAATTGATCCATCTCAGTTTTCTTAGAAATGTAATTAGAATCTCCAGCGAGTTTCAGCAATTTTGATAGCTCTCTTACCTCAAAAGGATAAGGTTTGAAGAAATAATCTTTGAAGAAATAATCTTCTTCGGTAGGCAATCTCTGTATGAATCTTCTCCCCTTAGATGGAAAGATCTAAGAAAAACAAATATATTGTACATGAGAAAGCAGCAATTTCCAAAAGAAGTTTCAAAACCATAGACAAAGGATGTTCTTACCGTTTTATCAAACCACAGTTGACTGTTCTCCCCAAGTTGCTCTCCTGAAATTTGACGTATAATTTCTGTTCCCATTTGTTGTAGCAACGAATGCATTCCTAATGTGTTGTTCTTATTAACTTGTATGAGACTACGCTCTATAAGAACTCTTATTCCACTATCAACGTCTATTCCAGATCCATTTAGGATCTTCTTAACAAAGGCTCTGCCCTTACCAACAAAGGAATAACTTACGTGAAGGAATAAATCTTTTTCCATTTCATTGTGTAAACCGTCAAAGCTTATTTTCAATTGGCGTTCAACATCGTGCTGTGGAATTTTCACTAATTTAAACAATGCACTAATCCATTCTTCTTCAGTCCTTTCATATAAATAAGATCCAATGACTTCAAGAGTTAGAGGTAGTCCTCCACAATAAGCAACTACTCTTTTTGCAAGGGAATGGTATTCTTCTTTCGGTTTTGCTTCTCTAAATGCGTGCCAACTAAGAAGCTCAAGGGACTCTATTAAGTTCATTAACTTTACCTGAAAAATAGAATTAGCTTGATATAGGTTTTCATGTCTTGTTGTAATGATTATTACAGTTCCTCTTTCGAACAAATAACTCCATCGCCGTACTAACGGTTCATGAAACTCAGGCACATCGTCAAGGATAATGAGCACCCTTTTCCCAGAAAGTCTTTCCCAAATCATACTTATTCCCATCTCAACGCTATCTATCTCCACCTTTGTTTTTAGGAGATCTGAAAGAAGTTGTTCTTGTAAACGAAGATCCCCTCCGATTTCCCTAACTTGTCCAATACCTTCAATGAAAGTCTTCACTGCGAAGGTACCATGAATTTGATTGTAGATAGCTTTGGCTAGGGTGGTTTTACCAGATCCTCGCTCCCCACATATAGTTATCCTACAAACTTTCTTGGAATTTTTTTAGTTAGTTATATTTTCATTACTCACTTGTTCTCACTTAACCTTTATTTTTTTTTCTTCTTGTTTTATGTAAGGATAAACCCTAGCTAATGGATTCTAGGTTTTATCATGTAGGATTCTGTGTATGGCTGCATGGCTGCATGGCTTTTAAGACCTGAGTGAATAAAATAAGAAAGGAAAGAAATGAAAATGAATAAAACTCCCATCGAGGAGCTTTTGGCTATTTCCTCTCCAACACTAGCCTTTTAAGCTCCATCACCTTCCACCTTCTGTGTACACAATCCCATGTTCTGCATTTATTTGATGTGTATTATGCATGCATTACATGATAACTTTCCTTGTTTCCCCTTGTTTTATATTTGTGTCAATGTAATATATTGTTATAAAAAGAGTTGTTTTATATTTGTTCTCAGTGTAATATATTGTTAGAAAAAGAAACCGAGTTCAAGAATTGCGGGGAAGTATAGGGGATTCAATTGAACTATCAACATTTTTTTTCAAATTTTTCAAGGTATACAAATAAAAGTTTCTTATTGAGAAATAGCTTCACAGAATAAAGATTTTACACTCTTTTATATTTACTATAAAACGTTGTATGATTTAAAATTGAAAAAGTAGTAATGGATGCAGAAACATTGATATTCTATGTAGATGGTCAGTTGGTTCTATATGACACATAGGCGTATTAAAAAAACCATTATGACTTGCGTATTTAAAAAACCTTTGTAAGAACTGGAAACTTTTTGGCTAACAAAGATCTTTGTACACTCAACTTATTTTTCTTGAAAGTACCTTTTGCTTGTAACATCATTTTAGCATACAACAAAAAATTGGTCTAATGTGTCACATAACCTTTATAAGGATTCATGAACCAACATGCCAATAACTTAAAAAACAATGTGACCAATTCAAACTAAATTTATGTGTTGTTCTGTGACTTCGTATTGAGACTTGCATATTCTATTGTATGAACGGTCAAAGAATGTCATTTAAGTCTCACATGAGACAAAATCTAAGCTACAAAATAATCTAATAATTTGATAATATCTAAGCTTCTTAAGACGTGACGGGCTTACCATTCTTATTATTCTTATGTACATACTTAATGTAGACATTATCTATTATAATTTTGAAATCATGAGTTGCGTATGCCATTTTTGTCTATTAAGATTAAATTGTCTTACAGGTTGAGATGAAACTATTACATCAAATTGGCTAATGGAGTATAAATTTAACAAAGAGAACCTTAATCTGAGTGTGTAGGATGACAAACCCGACGGTGTGTGCATATTGACCAGGTGCCTCCGCTCCCATAGTTGCATTGCAACTTTTTTCTTTTGGATTGTATGTTATGGAATCCCTTACTTAATAATTGAGACACTACCGGTTTTGCTTTTACTCATATGTTATTGTTTCTTAGGTTACAATGCAATAATTTATTTCTAACTAGCATGTATGACTATTACTAGTTTAAAGTAAAAGTTATTGGACGTATGTTAGCCGTTCACAAACAAGAAAAATTTACCTCTAATTTTTAAGAACTCTAATTAAGAGATTTATTTTAAAAGTGAACTTTCAATTACATTAACAAGAGTGGACCGTTACCTTGGAACACGTTTCACACATTGTTTTTGGATGTGTAGGATTCACTAATTTTAAAATCTTATCAATTGCAACGGTGGCCATAAATAAGCTGCCACACAATATTGAAACATTCAAGAATCCATTGATTGGTGTGAGAATTTTGGCTTGAAAATGTGAGAATTTTTATGCTTTACAGCTTTGAAATAGCATATGTAGGCAGATTGTTGAACCTTTCAGGAAGTTCCAAATCTTCCCATTCTTCATCATCAAGCTTAGAGAAGTAACGGTCGACATCGCTATCACTAAGAAGCTCCAATTTGGAAGGTTCCCACTGAAAAAGACATCATCAATATGATAATCAAAATACAACTTTTCAATAAAATTAATTTACGTGTAGGAATGTTCATGATGAAATGGGAAACGGTTATACAAAATGAAATATCAGAGAGCTACCCACCTTTGGGTTCCTGTCCTTATCTAACAGTATAGCTCTACAACCCTGCAGTAAAGCATATCGATAAGCAAGCCATGAAAGAAAAATAATCTAAAACAACGGTGGATAAGAATTATCATATACCTCAAAGAAATCCTTGCTGTAGTGTCCTTTTAGAATATGACAAACAATTCTATATTCAAGAACAAGGCATGGACCAATACCTACGAGCCTGACTTCTCTCATCTGAAAATGCCAATAGGAAAATATAAAAGTTGATATAATTACAATAACAATGTTATGACGATGACAATGATGATGATGAGATGATAACAATGATAAACAAGTTCAGAGATTATAGTGATATTTGCTAAGAGAAAATTCATAAATAAGTTACATTTTCTCAAGATATAATGACACTTATTTTTCCCAAATTTCTTAAACTCTAAGAAATGAGCAATTATTGCTTGAAAAATAAACTTAACCAAACATGCATTCTATAGGACAAATGTAAACCAAGGTCATAAAGTTGATATTCTTATCCATGTATTATGTTTCCAAGAAGAAGAAGTTGCAAGAATAAAAAATTGCTAATTGCAACAAATTGGCTACAATCTCAACCTTTTGGCAATATCACTAGTTCGCAAGACAAAAAAGTATCACAACTCATGTGAACGATATATGTACTAATCTTTATTACTTGTGCAAACAGTTCACTTTGTGGTGTTTCCTTCAAACATTGTTCAACGGAGTCTACGTTTGCAAAAAGTTTAAAAGAAAGAATTCATTCAACTCCTATTATGTTTTTTTTATTATCTTTTCTCTTTTTGTTTTTGCAAGGCCGAGTAGAAGAATTTGTACTTTTCAAAAATGTAAATGTAAATAAATTACAAAAGAAAAGGTGAAGATTTCCAAGCACTAACCAAGCCTGAAAAAGTCTTATTTCTATAAGGGCTTGGATTAACCTCATGCAGGCTTGACGTTCTACATTCCCTACTACCTATGTTTATTCCTGTCCTAGCTACAGACTGACAGTTGTTGCTACTCAAGAAAGTACAGAGGAAATTTCTTTAGTCTAGTGCTACGGGTATGAGATGTTACCACTTGGTGAGTGTGGAGGTTTGCTGCTGTTTAAAGGAGGAGGGGTATGGGTCTTGAAAAATTGGTTTCTAAGAACATTCGTGCTGTGAATAGGTCTGAAAGCAATAGCCCAATAGAAGAAGGATTAGGCCTCCAAATGTGAGGCACAGAAGTAATGCCACTGGGCCAAAGAAATGGCATGACTTTGCCCCATACTGAGAAGCTTCCAAGGATTGAATGACTCTACAAGCAATTATTGTTAGAATTCTGTTATGCACTATTGGTGGATTCTGTTAGATAGCTTTTCTGTTAGAGTGCCTTTACATCACCTTGTACCGTTCATTACGAGGGAGGAAAATATATCATATTGCCTCTTCCTTATCTTTCATATTTCTGGAGGTTCTTTGTCCTCGAAACACAGCTCGTTTCTTATTCATTGTTCTAGAAAGTAAATGGTTAATGTGTTTTCCTTCTCTTTCCAATGGCATAAGGTTATCCAGAGAATCCAGCCTGATTGCAGAAGGTGATATTGTGCAATGCCAAGCTTAAAATCAGACCATATTCATATGTTGTTATATATTTTTTCCTCTATGGATTTCTTCACATCACCTTGTGAAGATGCCGGAGATTCCCTGGGTCCTTGGACCAACTTTGTTTATTAGCTACTAGTTTTGGTAGAAGAAAAGGAGCCAGAATAGTGATATCCTCAACATATGTTAATATTTTGGTGATCTGATTGAAACTAATTTGGATGAGCAACTTGGGATATGAAGTTGAACTAAGTCAAAAACAATATCTTTAAAGGGAAGTCGTTTATAGATTTGGGAGCATTTTTTCTCTCTTCCCTTTTCGAAGTATTCTTATCCTCTTAAATCTTGCTATTATCTCCTATTGCTCTTTATGAATTCATTCCTTTATATTAAAAACACTACAAATATACTTGGAAGTTTGGAACAGTTGAACATATAGAAGATAAATGACCTTTAGAATGTACATGAAACATAACTTATAATTCCTTCAGGACACATACCAATCTAAGAAAGATTTTGAGGCTTGTTGGAGATGCTTTCTTTAAGGTTTGAACAGTTTCAGAAATCCAATGATCAGCCTTACCCTTAGCTTCTATCTCCTAAAACAGCAGGACAAAATTCAGGTAACTAAACGGAAAAAGTGCATCCTTCTTTATGCTGAAGACTATTAATATAACTCACACAACTTACAAGAGAAGATATTATTCCCTCGATTGATTTTCTTGAGAAGCACTCGTTGATCACATCCATCCTGCAATGAGCCACCACAAAAAGATATAAATGAGAAATATACAAGACTCTAGTAGTGTCTTATGTTTCAATCATTGAAAAAAAAAAAAAAAACTAATAGAAATTTATAATGAAAAAAAGAGGAAAAGAATGTTTTTTAAATATTTTGAAACAGAAAAATATTAAAATAATATGTAAAAAATATAAAAATGTTG